>FPIC01081016.1_pt1 | contig 74598 bp, 54 predicted proteins | sample 1504481 | NCBI WGS metagenome assembly FPIC01 (sample SAMEA4475357, study PRJEB15587) | soil metagenome | biome: Soil; feature: Field | place: India | collected 2015-03-11 | depth 0 m
CCCGCCTCTATGATGCCGGTAATGTTTACTGTACCGAGGGCCGCCTGGAAGAAGCAGAGGCCGAATTGAGTAAACGTGTGGCAAAACTGGTAGAAGCAGGTACCTTTCCTGTTCTACTGGGTGGAGGGCATGAGATTGCGTATGGACATTTTACAGGCTTACACAAGGGGCTGAAGGCACTAAGAGCAAAACAAGGTGTACAAGCCCCTCTGCGTATGGGCATTATTAACTTTGATGCCCATTTTGACCTGCGCAGTTACGAGCAATCCATTAGCTCTGGGACCCCTTTTCTGCAGATAGCAGATTATTGCGAGGCAGAAGATATGCCCTTTAAGTATTTATGCCTGGGTATACAACAATCAGGTAATACACAAAAGCTTTTTAATACAGCAAAGAAACATAAGGTTGAGTGGGTGCCTGCCGATGAGGTAAACATGTTTAATTGCGAGCAGCTCAAAGAAAAAATAAAGAAATTTGCTGCCAAGGTAGATGCTATTTATGTAACACTAGATCTTGATGTAATGGCAGGTGCATTTGCTCCGGGCGTTAGTGCTGTTGCAGCCCTGGGTATATACCCCGATATTGTTATGGAGCTTTTAAAGTACATTATACGTACAGGCAAGATGGTTAGTATGGATGTAGCTGAATTGGCACCTCCCTACGATGTAGATAACCGAACCGCAAAGCTGGCAGGCTCTATTATTTACTATACACTGGCGGCTGTGCACGAACATTTCAAAAGGCCTGCTTAAGCAGGCCTTTTGTGTTTTGTTGCTCTTTTTTATTTGCCTGCGTAAGGTCTTAGTAAATGGATTTCTTTTGAAATTAGTAAAAAGTTTTTGTAGTTTAGCTTTTGTAAGCAGTAACGCAAATAGTATATTTTATAGCCAGCCATAAACAGGCAGTGGATCATTTTAAGAAAGAGACTAATGTTCCCTTCGCCCGAACTGCCCGTTAAAACCCTTGTTTTATTCCTGTTTATAGCTGTTTTAGCCTAAAACTATCTGTGTACTGCTTCGTAATCTAAGTTGGACTTTTTTGAACTAACTCTTAATACGCATGTCCAGATTAATCACAATATCCAATCGGTTACCTATTTCGCTGGTTGTTGAAGAAGGAAAAGAAATTGCCTACACCCAAAGTGCAGGCGGCCTTGCTACGGGACTTAAGTCTTTTCATGAAAACAGCGAGAGCCTGTGGGTAGGCTGGCCAGGAGCAGAAATCCCTGACGAACATAAGAAGGAAGTAATCAAAAAGATGAAGCAGGATAATATGCTGCCAGTTTTTCTTTCTGAAGAAGAAGTGGAGGCTTTTTATGAAGGCTTTAGCAATAAAACGATATGGCCCCTGTTTCATTACTTTAAACAATATACCGAGTATAACTACCAGTTTTGGGAGGTGTACGAGTCTGTAAACCGCCGCTTTGCCGATGAGGTAATAAAAGTAGCCCGCGAGGGCGACATTTTCTGGGTGCATGATTACCAGTTAATGCTTGTGCCAGGCATGTTGCGCGAGGCTTTTCCGGATGCTACCATTGGCTTCTTTTTACATATACCTTTTCCATCGTACGAGTTGTTCAGAACTCTACCCTGGCGGCAGCAGATTCTTGACGGCCTGCTTGGTGCAGATTTAATTGGTTTCCATACCTACGATTATGTAAGGCACTTCCTGAGTGCAGCCAAGCGTATCCGTAATTACGATTATTCCCTTGGGCGTGTACACCTCAATGAGCGATATGCCGATGTAGACTCCTTCCCGATGGGTATTGACTATGAGAAATTTTCTAAAGCGATATACGAGCCCGAAACGATAAACGAAGTACTGAACCTGCGTAACAACTATGGCCAGGTAAAGCTTATACTTTCTATTGACCGGCTCGATTACTCTAAAGGTATCCTGCAACGGCTGGAGGGGTATAACCGCTTTCTGGAAGATCACCCCGAATATCATGGAGAGGTATCGCTGGTGTTAGTGCTTGTACCTTCGCGCGTAAACGTGGCCCATTACAAGCAACTTAAAGAACAGATTGATGAAGCCGTGGGGCGTATCAATGGTAAGTTCAGTACCCCTAACTGGACCTGTATCCATTATTTTTACAGGGCTTTACCCTTTTCAACCCTCTCGGCCTTATACTATACATCAGATGTGGCCCTTATTACCCCCTACCGTGATGGTATGAACCTTATTGCCAAAGAGTATGTGGCTACCAGGATAGATAAAAAGGGTGTACTTATACTTAGTGAAATGGCAGGAGCTTCTAAAGAACTATGCGAAGCGATTTTAATTAACCCCAATGACATTGAAGGTATTAAAGACGCTATTTACGAAGCATTGAACCTGCCTGAAGAAGAAAAGGTAGTGCGAAATAACGAAATGCACCGGAAGCTGGAGCGCTACAATGTACAGCGTTGGGCTAAGTTGTTTATTAAACGCCTGCACGAGGCCAGGCATCTTAATAAGATCAAAAAAGAAAAGCACTGGCACGAAACGCATTTCCGTAATATGTTTAAAGCGTATAACGAAGCCAGCCAAAGAGTTTTCTTCCTTGATTATGATGGTACCCTGGTAGATTTTAATAAAGACCCTTTAAAAGCGGTGCCTACCAAAGAGTTACTTACTGTTTTAGAGCGGCTGACCGATGATCCTAAAAACCGTGTGGTATTGATCAGCGGGCGTGCCGGAGATTTTCTTGAAAAGCATCTGGGCCACCTACCTGTAGATATGATTGCAGAGCATGGTGTGTGGACCAAAGAAAAAGGCAAGGAATGGGAAACCACGCTTAAGGTAGAGGCAGACTGGAAAGCTGAGATCCTGGAGATCATGGACTCTTTTGTAGACCGTACACCAGGCTCTTTTATAGAAGAGAAAAAATACTCGCTGGTGTGGCATTACCGTAAAGTAGACCTGGGCTTGTCAGAAATGAGAACACATGAGCTGGTAGATATATTATCGCACCGCGTATCTGACCTTAACCTGCAAATTCTGGAAGGTAATAAGGTAATTGAGGTGAAAATGGCGGGTATTAACAAAGGTAAAACCGCTCAGCGCTGGCTTGAAAAAGAAAACTTTGATTTTGTGTTTGCTGTAGGTGATGATTTTACAGATGAAGATACCTTCCGTGTTATGGATAACCATGCATATACTCTGAAGGTTGGTTTTGCTGATACCGTAGCCCGGTTCCATATACCTGATGTAGAAGAAGTGATCAGCCTGTTAAGCAGACTTACAAAAGATACAGGCCCAGCAAAGGCTTTAAAATCTGCAACCACTAAAAAGAAGGAAACAAGTAAAACCTGAGCATAGGTTTATAGCAGTGCCTTATAAAAAGCCCCGGATTTGCAGCATGAATACTGTTAATCCGGGGCTTTTGGTTTTTTACTGTAAAGGGCTTAGTTCTGCCATTAAAAGGAAGTATTTAATTATATTAACACAAGTAGTTTAGGTATAATTTACTACTTTCGCAGTTAAAATTTGTCATCATATGCCTCATCATCAGGGCGATCTTCAGCAATTCGAAATTTTATTCAAGCAGCTTTACCAGCGTTTTTGCAACAAGGTGCAGCGCATTGTTAAGGATAGGGAGGCCGCTGAAGATATTGTTCAGGAGGTATTTATAAACTACTGGAATAGCCCGCGAAAACATGAGGTAGGGGCGCCCGAGGCCTATCTGTATAAAGCATGTATTAACAAGGCATTAAACCAGGCAGGCAGCCTTAAGCGCAGGGTAGAGCTAAATATGCAGTATACTTATAACCAGCCTGTCGAAATAAGAAGCCCCCAGCAGGATATGGAGCTGCACCAACTACAAGAGCAACTACAAGCAGCCATTGATGCACTGCCGCCTATCTGTCAGAAGGTATTTCTGCTGAGCCGCTATGAACAAATGTCTCACAAGGAAATTGCTGCGTTTTTGGAAATATCGCCTAATACGGTAGATAATCATATTAAGAAAGCGCTCGCTGTGCTGCGAAAATTAGTAATAAGCGTGCTACTGTTAAGTACAAAGTTGTATTTATTTTCTGATTGGGTAGCGGTAAGTAAGCAGTGGTTTGTCTGTTAAGTAAGGTAGATTTAAAAAAGCGCAGGCTTTATACATAATAATAGTAATGGATAGCAACTATTGGGACATTGCTGCAAAGGTACTTGAAGGCAGGGCTAGCCCTGCCGAGGAGGAAGCGCTACGTCTGTGGCGAGAGGCAGATGCTGCAAATGAAGAGCAGTATAAAGCACAGGCAAAGCTCTGGCAGCTTACCATGCCAGGGCCGGAGGAGCCTGTAGATATAGAAGCTGCCTGGCAGAAAGTTAGCTTCAGGCTACGCGATCGGTCTGACGATACTACCCTGCCAACCACCCACAAACAAGGTGGGCCGCAGCAGGCTAAGTCCGTTTCCTTATTCCGCATGGCCATGGGGGTAGCGGCATCCATCGCTTTGTTGCTAACACTGGCATGGCTTGTAAGCTTTTTCTTAGTACCAGATTGGGGCAAACAAGTAGTAAAGGCCGGTAAGGAGCCCATAGAGCTCGTGTTGCCCGATGGTAGCAAGGTTATGCTTAACCGGAACAGCAAGCTGGTATACGAACCAGAATTTAGCGGTACCAAGCGATTTATGACGTTAGAAGGTGAGGCTTTTTTTAAAGTGGTGCGCGATGAGCAACGCCCCTTTGTCATAGAAACAGGAAAGGTGCAAACCAAGGTGCTGGGCACGTCTTTTAACCTCCGTTATTACCCGGAAGAGCAGCAGACAGAACTTATAGTGATAAGCGGTAAAGTAGCGTTTACAGAAACCGAACAAAGCAGGGAGGCTATTGTTTGGGCTGGGCAAAGCGCACAGGTTAACCTGGCTACGGGGCAGCTGGAAACCTTTATCACGGCTAACAAAAATGCCCTGGCCTGGCAAACGGGCAGGCTGCATTTTGAGGCAAGGCCCCTGGCTGAAGTACTACAACAGCTGGAGCGGTATTATGCCCTAGAGCTAGTATTGCAAAATACAGAAGCGGGAGCGTGCCGTTTTACAGGTACTTTTAACAAGGCTCCTTTAGAAGAAGTACTGCAAGTGCTTAAAGCCACCCTGCAACTGGATATTAAGCAACAGAAGTCAGGTGTATTTATTATTTCAGGAGAGGGTTGTAACCTATAAATTTTATTGCAGGTTTTTATGTGGAGGCGTATCACGGTGTTGGTGTGTAAATTATGGATGCTTGCCCTTACCCTGCATGCGCAAAGCGCTTTGCTCAATAGGCCGGTATCGGTTAATACTACAGCCGGGTCTATAGAAGATATACTAAAAGAACTTTCGGCTGTATACGGCATACATTTTTCTTATAGTAGTGACCTGTTGCCGCCTGGTAAAACTATATCTATACAGGCAGAGCAGCAAGTGCTTGGCGAGGTATTAGCAAAGCTGCTGGCCAATACTACAATAACCTATACTGTAATTGGTAACCAAGTTATTCTGCAGCCCTCTAAAAAAGTTGTCCCTGCCACAGAACAAATAGTTGTTAGCGGCTATGTAAAAGATGCCAGCAGTGGTGAGGCCCTTGCCGGGGCCACCCTAACTTATGGAAATGCCGGGGCTGTGGCCAATACCTATGGGTTTTACAGCCTGCAGGTGCCTGCAGGGCCGCTACAGCTTTGGGCGCGCTACTTGGGCTATGCAAACCTCCGGTTGGAGGCAGTTGCTTTAAAAGATACCATGCTGCTTATTAGTCTGCAGCCCCTGGCTACTACCTTGCAGGAGGTAAGTATTAGCGCAGAGCTTCCTGCAGGTTTAGCCCAAGGCAACATAGCCACCCTCCAGGGCACTGAGCTAAAGCAGTTACCCCGCTTTATGGGTGAGGCCGACGCTATAAAAGCCTTGCAACTTATGCCGGGGGTACAGGCCGGACGCGAAGGCTCTTCTGATATTATTGTGCGTGGAGGCAGCCCCGATCAGAACCTTATTTTACTCGATGGCGTGCCCGTCTATAATGTATCGCACCTGCTAGGTACCTTTTCTGTATTTAACCCCGATGCTATTAAAAAGGTAGACCTAATTAAAGGAGGTTTTCCTGCTGTGTATGGTGGCAGACTCTCTTCGGTTATAGATATTCAATTAAAGGAGGGCAACAACCAGAAATTTGGTGGAGAGGGCGCCCTGGGTTTACTCTCTTCCAAATTACTACTCGAGGGGCCCATTGCAGGAGAAAAAACTTCTTTTTTATTGGCAGGCCGCAGAACTTACCTTGATATGTTTACAAGAGCAGCTGCACTTATATCCGGTGAGCCTATCAGCAATTATCATTTTTATGATCTTAATGCAAAGCTCAACCACACGTTTTCAGCAACCGACAGGGTTTTTCTGAGTATGTATGGCGGCCAGGATAAATTTTCGGATAGGTATAATTATGGTGGTAGGGTGGAGCAATTCAGCATGCAATGGGGCAATGCCACTACAGCACTGCGCTGGAACCATGTGTACGGCCCCAGGCTGTTCAGTAACGTAACCTTAACAAACAGCCGCTACAACTTCGGGCAAAATAGCTCAGCAACCCAAAGACAAGGTAGGGGCAGCCGGCATGTAAAATATGGTTCGCAAATAAAAGACTGGGGTGCCAAGGCCGATTTTGACTTTGCTGCGCATACCCGCCATTATATTCGCTTTGGAGGCAGCTATACCTACCATGATTTTAGCCCCGAATCTGCTACCTTGCGTGCTGATACTATAACGCTTGTTATTAACGCTTTAGCAAGAGTTTTTGCACACGAATATTATACTTATGCCGAAGATAATATACGGCTCAGCGAACGTGCAGAGCTTAAAGCAGGCATGCACTTTTCAGGCTTTCTTGTAAATGGCACTCATTATACATCGTTACAACCCCGCCTTAGTGCAGGGTACACATTGCCCTACGGTATAAACCTCCGGGCGTCTTACGCTACCATGGCCCAATACCTGCATCTGGTCAGCAATACTGCAACAGGCACACCTACCGATATCTGGGTGCCAGCAACCGATAAAGTAAAGCCGCAGCGTTCGTGGCAAAGCACTTTGGGCGCTGCTACCACACTGGCTCAAAACCAGCTGGTACTAAGTGCTGATATTTATTATAAAGAAATGAAAGATGTGGCCGAGTTTAGGGACGGCAGCGATTTTGTAAGTGATTTTTTGCAGAGCGGACCCCAGACTAACTTTATAGGCATGGTAGCCCCGCCTTATGAAAGCCGTTTGGCCAAAGGCCGTGGCTGGAGCTATGGCACCGAGTGGATGCTACGCAAACAACAGGGCAAAACTACAGGCTGGGTGGGCTATACCCTAGCCTGGGCCTGGAGGCAATTGGAGGGCATAAATTATAATACACCCTACCCGTACACCTACGATAGCAGGCATGCAATTTCAACAGCGCTTAACCACCGGTTTACAAAAAAACTAAGCATGGGCGCCAGCTGGATGTACCGCACCGGCCATGTTACTACCCTGCCTACAGCTAATTACAAAGCATATAACGAACTTGTTTTTCTTGACCCTGGCCAGGGTGATTTCAACCACCATGCCATACGGGCAGTTGATTACTATGGGGAACGCAACAACTTCCGGATGCCTGACTACCATCGCCTGGATGTAAGCCTTACCCATACCAAACAGAAAAAATGGGGGCAGCGTAGCTGGAACTTATCGGTATACAACGCCTACAACCGTATGAATCCATATTTCTTACAGGTAGACAGGCCTTTCAGGAGGCCTGACGAGAGAGACCGTACGCTTTACCAGGTATCATTATTTCCCATTTTACCATCCATCAGTTATGGTTTTACCTTTTAAAGTTTACTCATGCTAAACCGTAAATACATAAGCCTTGTACTTTTACTGCCTATACTATGGGTGCTTATAGCCTGCGAAAGGGTTATTGAGCTGGATTACCCGCCCCATACGCCAAAGCTGGTAGTAAACGGGCTTATAAATCCCGATAGCGCCTTAGCTATAGAGTTGAGCGCAAGCCAGAATGCCTTTTCTAACCAAGAGCATGAACTTGTAGAAAATGCAACTGTAAAAGTTTTTAAGAACGGCATACATTTTCTTAACCTGGAGCATACAGGTAAGGGTATTTACAGGTCAGATATAAAACCGGAGGCCGGGCACCGTTACGAGCTGCAGGCTACAGCCCCGGGCTATCCTGCCATAAAAGCGACAACCTATATTCCCGTTCCGGCAGCATTACATGAGGTGCATCCTACAGTGGGGCCTCCATCCAGCTCAGGCTCTACTAGAGAGCCCACCACAAATGTTTCTTTTGTGTTAAGCGACCCTGCTGCTGAGGAAAACTTTTACCTGATGCGCTTCTTTACGGTAGATTCATCCCGTTTCTTTAAAGTAGCTTTCTTGCGGGATATTAGCCTCAATGAGTCTATACCTGTAGCGCCTGAATTTTGGATGGGAAGCAGCAGTTTTTATAGCGACAGGCTTTTTAACGGGCAGGCCCTGCGCTTTATGTTTAACCTCGGTAACCGCCCGGACAGGGTTACTTATATAACAGTGGGGCATATATCAAAAGACTATTACCACTACATGCGTACGGTAGGCAAGCAAAGCCAGGGCGATAATACCAATATTCAGCCTGTACAGGTAAGCAACAATATAGAGGGCGGTATAGGGCTTTTTGCTGGCTACAATAGTTTTACGCTCGAGCTAAAATAAATTATTTTTGATAAGGAATAGCGGTAAAAGTTTTCTCATAGGTCTTTAGGGTAATCAACAATTACTCATTTCAAAAATCTTATGAAACGCACCTTTTCTGCTACCGTATCGATCGTTCTGTTTCTTATTGCCTTGCTCACCTCCTGTACCACAAACGACCAGAAGTTTGCCAATAAACTGGAGGGCACATGGCAGATAAGAAAAATGACTTATCAGCCCGACTTCGAAAAAGATTTTGAGCTGCCCCAGGTAGGTACTATCTCTTTTGATGCATGCCTTACCGATAAAAAAGGGCCCGTAACCTGCGATGGTACCATAAGCCTCAATGGCACTACCCAGAATATCTGGTATAGTCCACCACAAAGGGGCCTTACCCGATACGAAATCGATTTAATGAAGATCAATACGCGGGGAGATGACATACTTGTGTTTTCAGGGATGTACGAGGTACAAATACCCTCTAAAAAAAACCTGATCCTGGAAGGATCGCTTTTTATTAAAAAAGACCCTAACACTACTGCTACCTACACACGGGTTAGAATCGAGTTATCCAAATAAGCCTCCTGGTTACAGAACAACTCCTTATGACATACTATGTAAGGGTAATTGCTTTGTTCGCACTGCTATGCGGATGGAGCCATACCTATGCCCAAACCAAATACACTATTAGCGGCTACGTAAGCGATGCCCGTACAGGCGAGCGGCTTATTGGCGTACACGTAAGCGAAACAGGTACAGGGCAGGTAGTAACTACCAACACGTTTGGCTTTTATGCTTTAAATACCCGCGCCTCAGTGGTAGCTTTGCAAACAAGTTACCTGGGCTACAGCAGTCAGAAGGTGTACATAAGCCTGCATAAAGATACTCTTATTAACCTGCAACTGGTGCCTAAGGCGCTGCAGCTTGCAGAGGTAGAGGTAAACATAAGCAACGAGTACCTGGCAGCCCCCGAAATGGGCACCATTACTCTGCGCCCGAACGAAATAAAGTCAATACCTGCCCTAATGGGAGAGGTAGATGTATTGAAGGCAGCGCAGCTAATGCCTGGGGTATCTGCAGGGCGCGAAGGCTCCACTGATCTACTGGTGCGGGGAGGCAGCCCCGATCAGAACCTGCTTTTGCTGGATGGTGTACCGGTATACAATGCCACCCACGTGCTCGGTTTTATTTCTGTATTTAATACTGATGCGCTACGACAGGTCAATGTAGTAAAGGGTGGCTTTCCGGCGCGCTATGGTGGGCGTCTTTCTTCTGTAGTAGATATACAGATGAAGGAGGGGAACAGCCAGCAGTTTTCAGGCGAGGGCTCTATTGGTATTCTTTCTTCTAAACTACTGCTCGAAGGGCCCATGGGCAGTGAGAACACCACCTTCCTGATATCTGGAAGACGAACTTACTTTGATGCATTTGCGGTAATGGCCCAGGCATTCGCTGGCGAAAAGATAAGCACTTATAACTTTTATGACTTTACAGGTAAGGTATCGCGCCGGTTTTCTGATAAGGACCGCTTATTTATAAGCTTATACTCAGGCCGCGATCATTTTATAAACAACTTTAGCAGCGGTAATGATGAGGGAGCATTTAAGCTGAAATGGGGTAACCAGACCGGGGCCTTGCGCTGGAACCACCTTTTTGGCAGCAAGCTGTTCAGTAATGTAACTCTTACCTTTAGTGACTATAAGTACAGGGTACGGGCCGAAACCCAATCCACCCTTGCCGATAGCCTGTATAGCTCCTCCTCGCGCGTTACCTACGAGTCTAAAATACGCGATTGGGGTGCAAGGGTAGATTTTGATTACCAGTTGGCGCCCCGGCACACACTTCGCTTTGGTGGCAACCTGGTACAGCACACCTTTAACCCCAATGCGGTATCTTATAGAGCGGTAGAGGCCGATAGCGTTACCAACGACTCTACCTATAACAGCGTAAACATAAGAGCAATTGAGAATTTTATTTACCTGGAAGACGAGATAACTATTACTCCCCGCTTAAAAGCCAATGTAGGGGTGCATGCCTCTAGTTTCCATGTGCGAGGTAAAGACTACTTTTCGTTTCAGCCCCGCCTTTCTCTTAGCCAGTTGATAGGGGAACAGTCATCGGTAAAAGCCTCGTTTTCCAGCATGGCCCAGTACCTGCACTTGCTTAGCAACTCGGGCGTAGGCCTGCCTACCGATATATGGGTGCCCGCCACAGACAGAATTGCCCCCCAGCGCTCATGGATTGCCTCGGCAGGCTATTTTAGGAACCTGCGTGAGGGCCAGTTTGAAGCAAGTGCAGAACTGTATTATAAAAAAATGAACCGTGTAATTGAGTTTACCGAGGGTACCGACTTTTTAAAAGACGGCCCCGAAACAGATCTTTTACAGGAAGCCAATACAGACTGGGAAGACCGTGTGTCTGTAGGAAAAGGAACCGCCTATGGGGCAGAGTTCCTTTTATGTAAAAAGAGAGGGCGTACTACGGGCTGGATAGGCTATACGCTGGCCTGGGCCAACAGGCAGTTTAGCGAAATAAATGAAGGCAAGCCTTTTCCCTATATTTATGACAGACGCCACGATTTGTCAATAGTACTCAACCACCAGTTGAGTAAAAGGATAAGTGTAAACGGAGTATGGGTGTACAACTCGGGGCAGCGGGCTACCTTGCCCGAAGCAAGTTACCTGCCCTATACCGACAACCGGCAGGCAGACCCTAACACGATCTCTTATGTGAACATGGTAGATTATATCAATAACCGCAACAATTACAAGTTGCCGGCCTACCATCGCCTGGACCTGGGCATAAGCTTCTTAAAGCTAAAAGCTAAATCGGAGCGGGAGTGGAATATATCAGTATACAATGCCTACAACCGCAAAAATGTGTATACGGTATTTTTGTCAAGCAACCGGCAGAGCCTATCCGAAGATAATGTAAATGCAAACAAACGCTACCTCAACAGGCTTACCTTGTTCACTATTATTCCATCAATAAGCTATCGCTATAAATTTTAAGGATTATGAAAACGATATTTAATAGTGTTGTAATTGCCTTGCTATTGCTGCTTTCTGCGTGCTCGTATTACGAGGAAATTGAGTTTATGGAACACACTCCCTTGCTGGTAGTAAATACCGTTTCAGATCTGGATACCCCCTGGAGGGTACAGGTTTCGGCCACCAGGTCGCTTAACGACACGCGGCCTTACCAGCTGCTTAATAATGTAAAAGTAGACCTTTACCAGGATGGCGAGTTTAAAGAAACTTTAACCAGGCAGGATAAGGGTATATATACCTCGGTAAGCACACAGCCTGCAGAAGGAAAAACCTACCTGTTGAAAGTATCTGCCCCGGGGTTTGCTCCCTGCCAGGCTTCGTATTTTCAGCCGGAGGCTGCCGTACTGGGCGAAAGGAAGTTTGTGTGGCTTCGCGATGAGTATGGCTACTCATTTTTAGAAGGTAAAGTGCAACTGCAGGACCCTGACCACCAGGAAGACATTTACTACATACGCATGCATGTTTTGGATTCTGTTTATGATGGCCGTGCAGGTAGAAAAGTTGAAGTAAAACGCCCAATGTCCGTAGAACTACCCCAGCACCCCCGCGAGTATGGAATGGATGGAGAGTTGTTTTTCAGGGATGCTACCTTTAACGGTCAAGTACACGAGCTGCGGTTTCGCTTTTACCCGGTAAGGGGCAGAATGCACTTTTTGGAAATAGGCCGGACCACAGCTGCCTATTATAAATATGCCCGCACATACGAGTATAACGGTGCTGAAACCGTTTTATCAATGCCACGACAGGTATATAATAATGTTTCCGGAGGTGTAGGGATTGCAGCAGGGCGATCTGCTAATGTTCTTACCTTCACAGTCCGCTGATTGTAGTTTTAAAATACCAGAAACATTTTAAGCTTAAATAGTATAAAAGCCCTGAACTAAAGTCTAGGCTTTTTTTATGCCTAAGTTTCTACTTAAAATACAAAATATAATTAATTCTGGCTTCTTTAAAAAATGCTGTAACAATTCTGTAAACCCTTCTACCTCTGCCACGTAAGAATAATCACATTAGTAGTGTAGTGGGATACATTTAGGAGTGCCCTTAAATGATATCCTATTTTTTTCCTGCTGCTAATTATTTTTTACCCCTTAAAATATTTTTTCGCATAAATCTCCTGTAGCCAATGATAGATTTTCAAGGTAAACAAAGGGTTGTAATTGAGAACGTTAGCCCCGACCTGGGTTGTGGTAAATACTTAGTGAAGAGCGTAATTGGAGAAAAGGTTAAAGTAGAAGCCGATGTTTTTAGCGATGGACACGATGTGGTAAAAGCCATGTTGCACTACAGGAAGAAGGGGGGAGGTGATTGGCTGGAAACCGACATGGAGTTTTTAATGAACGACCATTGGCAAGGCTCTTTTACACCCACCGAAATGGGACAATATGAATTTATTGTTTCTGGCTGGATTGACCACTTTGCCACCTGGCAGCATGCCTTAAAAAAGAAGTATGAGGCGGGTCAGGATATATCTTCAGAAATACTGGTAGGTATACAACTACTTGAAGAAGCTATACCGCGGGCCGGAGAAGATGAAGGCGGAAAAATAGAGCTTTATGCCGCTGCCCTCAGGAACCTGAAAGGGCAATCGGTAGTGATACGTGCCTTGAGCGAGGAAATTACAGAGCTTATGCACCGGAATGTAGACCGAAGCAACGCCACCTGGTTCAGCAGAATTGTTACAGTAGATGTAGAGCGTAAAAAGGCCCGCTTCAGCACCTGGTACGAGTTTTTTCCCCGTTCATCGGCACAGGAGCCAGGCAAGCATGGTACCTTTAAAGATTGCGAGCGCCTTATTCCGCGTGTGGCAGACATGGGCTTTGATGTAATTTATTTTCCGCCCATCCACCCTATTGGCAAGAGCCACCGGAAGGGTAAAAATAACTCAGTAACTGCAAAAGAAGGCGAGCCAGGTTCGCCATGGGCCATTGGCTCTGATGAAGGAGGGCACAAATCCATACACCCTGAGTTGGGTACTTTAGAAGATTTTACGCGCCTGGTACAGGTGGCTAAGGAGCATGGTATTGAAATAGCGCTTGATTTAGCCTTGCAGTGCGCACCCGACCATCCGTATGTAAAGGAACATCCGCAGTGGTTTAAGTGGCGCCCCGATGGTACGGTGCAGTATGCCGAAAACCCGCCCAAAAAATACCAGGATATTTTACCCATCAATTTTGAGAGTGATGATTGGGAAAACCTGTGGCGGGAGCTGAAAAGCATAGTTGATTACTGGATAGATAAGGGCGTAACTATTTTCAGGGTAGATAACCCCCACACTAAGCCCTTTAATTTCTGGGAGTGGATGATTCGTGAAGTGCGCAAAGAGCACCCTGAGCTTATCTTCCTGGCAGAGGCGTTTACCCGCCCCCGTATTATGGAGCAATTGGGTAAAATAGGCTTTAACCAATCGTATACCTACTTTACCTGGCGCCACACCCAGGAGGAGTTTATCGAGTATTTAACGGAGCTAACCAAAACAGACCGTCGGTTTTATTTCCGGCCTAACTTCTGGCCCAATACACCTGATATTTTACCTCCCCACTTAACCCATGGTGGCGAAAATGCCCATATACAACGCCTGATTCTGGCAGCTACCCTGTCTTCTAACTATGGCTTATATGGGCCGGTGTATGAGTTTGGTTTAACCCGTCCTCAGGAGGGCAAAGAAGAGTACATAGACTCTGAAAAGTATGAAGTACGGCATTGGGACTGGGGCAAGGATACCCGCATAAAAGACTATATAGAAATGGTAAACTGGATACGCCACGAAAACCCGGCCCTGCAGGAAACCAACAATATATTTTTCGCAGATTCAGAAAAGCCCAATATACTCTGCTATGCTAAAACCACCGAAGACCATTCTAACAGGATTATTGTAGCCGTAAACCTGGACATACACAATGTACACCAGGGCATGGTCAAAATTCCGCTCAAGGAGCTGGGCATAGCGCCCGATCAGCCCTTCTGGGTAAACGATCTGTTAGGTGGAGGCAGGTACCGCTGGCAGGGCGAATGGAATTATATAGAATTAAACCCACATATGTACCCTGGGCACATTTTTAGGGTAGAACTTTAAGAGCAAATAATAACAGGTGCAAGGCAGCCTGTGTAGGTATAAAACGTGTAACGATGTATGGCAAAAGATAAAACTAATACTGATGATAATGCCCTTTGGTATAAGGATGCAATAATTTATGAGCTCCATATAAAGGCCTTTATGGATAGTAATGGCGATGGCATTGGCGACTTTGCCGGGCTCATGCAAAAACTGGATTACCTGGAAGATCTTGGCGTAACGGCTATCTGGCTGTTGCCTTTTTACCCATCGCCCCTCCGCGATGATGGCTACGATATTGCAGATTATTACACCATTAACCCCTCGTATGGCGACATAAACGATTTTAAAAAGTTTATGAAAGAAGCCCACCGCAGGGGCCTGAAGGTAATTACAGAGCTAGTACTTAACCATACATCAGACCAGCACCCCTGGTTCCAAAGAGCGCGTACTGCAAAAAAAGGATCGCCATACAGAGACTACTATGTGTGGACCGATGACCCCACCAAATACAACGAGGTACGTATTATTTTTAAAGATTACGAAGCTTCCAACTGGACCTACGACCCTGTGGCCGGGCAGTATTACTGGCACCGGTTTTTCCATCACCAGCCCGACCTTAACTTTGATAACCCTAAAGTACAGCAGGAGGTATTTAAGGTAATAGATTTCTGGCTCAACCTGGGTGTGGATGGCTTTAGGCTGGATGCCGTGCCTTACCTGTTTGAGCGCGATGGAACTAACTGCGAGAACCTGCCCGAAACCCATGAGTTTTTAAAGAAATTAAGAGCCCATGTAGACAGCAAGTACCAGAACAAACTCTTGCTGGCAGAAGCTAACATGTGGCCCGAAGATTCGGCTGCTTATTTTGGCAATGGTGATGAGTGCCACATGAACTACCACTTCCCTATAATGCCACGCATGTTTATGGCCGTGAAGATGGAAGACCGCTACCCCATTACCGATATTATTGACCAGACCCCCGAAATACCAGACAACTGCCAGTGGGCTATGTTTTTGCGCAACCACGATGAGCTAACCCTCGAGATGGTAACCGATGAGGAACGCGATTATATGTATAAGGTGTATACTAAAGATCCGCTGGCAAAAATCAACCTCGGTATACGCCATAGGCTGGCCCCCTTGCTGGATAACAACCGCAACAAAATTGAGCTCATGAACTCATTGCTGTTTTCGCTGCCCGGTACCCCGGTAATTTATTATGGCGATGAAATAGGCATGGGCGATAACTTTTACCTGGGCGATAGAAACGGGGTACGTACCCCCATGCAATGGAGTCCTGATCGTAATGCAGGCTTTTCGGCAGCCAATCCTCACCAACTATACCTGCCGGTTATCATAGATCCGGAGTACCAGTATGAGTCGGTAAATGTAGAAAACCAGCAAAAAAATACAAACTCCTTACTCTGGTGGATGAAGCGAGCCATTAGTATGCGTAAGCGCTACATGGCCTTTAGCCGAGGCGAAATCAGGTTCCTGGAATCATCAAACCCTAAGGTGCTCGCCTTTTTACGTACCTACGAAAACGAAACGATACTTGTACTGGCCAACCTTTCCCGTTTTTCTGAAGCCGTAGAGCTTGACCTGGCCGGTTATGAGCATGCCACACCTGTAGAATTGTTTAGCCAGAACAAGTTTCCGGATGTAAAAGAAGAGCCTTACCTGGTTACTATAGGGCCGCATGGTTTTTACTGGTTTCTTTTACAGAAACAAGAAGAAGAACTGGAGCTTGTTGCAGAAGATGCACCAGTTGTAATGGATGTAAACTCCTGGGATGAAGTATTTGCAACCCGAAATAGAAAACTATTGCAAGACAGGATATTTCCTAAATACTTTAAGCATTGCCGCTGGTTTGGGGGCAAAGCCAGGGTAATCCAAAAAATGGATATCATTCAGAATATACCTATTCCTGTAAAAGAAGAAGATGCCTCTATTCTTATTGTAGAAGTAAGTTATAACGAGGGGCTACCCGAAACCTACCTGCTGCCCATATCATTTTATGAGCAGGATGATGAGCGCGATTTCAGAAGAAACTGCCCGCAAAGCGTAATTGCTCCTATTTCCATGAAGGGTAAGCGGGGGTACCTGTTTGATGCCGTGTATAGCGATGTGTTTAGGGAGTCTATTTTTAATATGATGCTAAGGCGCAAAAAGCTGAAAGCAGAACATGGACATGGAGAGCTAAACCTGTATGTACAGCGTGGTGTAAAAAAAGCTGGCGAAAGGGTACATTCAAAAGTATTAAATGCAGAGCAAAGCAATACCTCGGTAGTGTTTGAGAATGCTTACTTTATGAAACTGTACCGTAAGCTGGATAATGTAATTAACCCTGATCTGGAAATTACCCGCTTCCTGACTGAAAAGGCTCATTTTGAGCATGTGCCTAAATTTGTAGGTACCATTGAGCTGCGGCAGGAGGGAGCAGAGCCTATGGCTGTTAACATGATGGTGCTAGGTATGATGCAAGAACTGGTACCTAACCAGGGCGATGCATGGGTGTATATAAACGAATCGCTAAAGCGCTTTTTTGAGAGAGTGCTTTCTTCTGAAGATTTTAGAAATGTGCCTGCTACCATTGGTAGCCTGTCTAAGCCTGCAAAATTTGAGGAGCTTCCTGACGATTTGCAGAATATATTGGGCGGCGCCTACATTGAAAGGGTTTCTCTGCTTGGGCAACGTACCGGCGAAATGCATCTTGCCCTTAACTCCGAGCCAGAAAACGCTGACATGGAGCCAGAGGCATTTTCGTTGCACTACCAGCGCTCTCTATTTTCTTCGCTTACATCGTTGGTAAGAGGCACCTTTGGCGGGCTGCAAAAGAACCTCTCTAAAGTGCCTGAAGATGCGCAGGATGAAGCCAGAGAAGTACTCGAGATGCGGGCTGATGTCTTGGAGCGCCTGAAACTGATCTTCTCAGAAAAAATTAATACCATGAAGATCCGAACCCATGGCGATTACCACCTGGGCCAGGTGCTTTTTACCGGAAAAGACTTTGTGATTATTGATTTTGAAGGTGAGCCTGCCCGTTCATTTAGTGAGCGGAGGTTAAAGCGCTCTCCACTCAGAGACGTAGCCGGTATGATCCGCTCTTTCCATTATGCCGCCTATAATGCACTGTTTCAACTGCAGGGGGTAAGTAATGAAGACATGGAAGCCCTGGAGCATTGGGCCGAGTTATGGTACCACTATGTAAGCGGTTTTTATATAGACTCTTACCTGGAAACAGTAAAAGGCAGCGACTTTATTCCGGAAAACGAAGAGCACCTGGATATACTACTGCAAACCTTCCTGCTTGAAAAGGCGATCTATGAAATTAATTATGAAATTAATAACCGTCCGGATTGGGTAACTATACCGATCAGAGGCATAAAATATATAATGAGGAGGTAATTCATGGCAATAGAAAACGAACACTACGGAGACCAGGGCAACCCTGAAAACGAGTCGGCCGGTACTGATGTAACTCCAAAAAGAAAAACCACCCGTAAGAAGAGCGATACTGGTACAGAAACTCCTGTCTACGAAACAGACATGTCTGGTAATGCAGATGCAGAGCATGTAAGTCGTTTTTCGGATATGGATATACACCTGTTCAAAGAAGGCAGGCATTACAACCTGTATGATAAATTAGGCTCTCACTTTATGGAGCATAAGGGTGTAAAGGGGGTGTACTTTGCCTTATGGGCGCCAAATGCTGCGCAGGTGTCGGTTATTGGCGATTTTAATGGCTGGAACCGTAACAGCCACCCCATGAACGTGCGCTACGATAGTTCCGGCATCTGGGAGTGCTTTATTCCGGGTATAGAAAAGGGAACAGCCTATAAATACTTTATTAAATCTCATCAAAACTACTATTTTGTAGAAAAGGCAGATCCTTATGCCATTTTTGCTGAGGAGCCTCCCCGCACAGCCTCCAGGGTATGGGACAGGGAGTATGAGTGGAACGATAGCGAATGGATGCAAAACCGCAGAAACACTGTAGGGCACGATAAGCCCGTATCAGTATATGAAATGCATTTTGGTTCATGGCGCAGAGTGCCGGAAGAGGGTAACCGCTCTTTAACGTATCGCGAAATGGCCGAGCAGTTGCCCAGCTACCTTAAGTTTCTGGGTTATACACACGTAGAATTTATGCCGGTTATGGAGCACCCTTTTTACGGATCGTGGGGCTACCAGATTACAGGCTATTTTGCTACTTCCAGTCGCTATGGTACACCACAGGATTTTAAATATTTGGTAGATCGGCTGCACCAGGAAGGAATAGGCGTAATTCTGGATTGGGTGCCCTCTCATTTTCCGGAAGACCAGCATGGGCTTGGCTTTTTTGACGGTACTCACCTCTATGAGCACGAAGATAAGCGCAAGGGTTTCCACCCCGACTGGAAAAGCTTGATTTTTAACTATGGCCGTGCCGAGGTAAAAGCATTCCTGATTTCTAATGCCCTCTACTGGCTGGACGAGTTCCACATCGATGGCCTGCGTGTAGATGCTGTGGCTTCTATGCTGTACCTGGATTACTCGCGCAAGCACGATGAGTGGATTCCAAACGAGTATGGCGGTCGCGAAAACCTGGAAGCCATAAACTTTTTAACAGAGTTTAACGATGCGGTACATACCAAGTACCCCGACACCATGACCATAGCCGAAGAGTCAACAGCCTGGCCTAAGGTATCGCAGCCCAGCAGCCAGGGGGGCTTAGGCTTTAATATGAAATGGATGATGGGCTGGATGCACGATACGCTGAGCTATTTTGCGCAGGAGCCTATTTACCGTAGCTACCACCAGGGTCAGATCACCTTTAGTATTCATTATGCATTTACAGAGCATTTTATGATGCCGCTCTCGCACGATGAGGTAGTACATGGCAAAGGCTCTATGCTGGGTAAAATGCCTGGCGATGAGTGGCAGAAGTTTGCCAACCTGCGCGCGCTGTATGGTTATATGTATGCACACCCGGGGGCCAAGCTGGTGTTTATGGGTGGCGAAATTGGCCAGTATGCCGAGTGGAACCATGATGGCAGCCTGCAGTGGCATATTGTATATGATGGTAGTTACCATAGAGGTTTACAACTTTCTGTTAAAGCTGTAAATGAACTGTATAAAAAAGAGCCAGCACTGCACGAATATAATTTTGAAGACAAGGGCTTTGAATGGGTAGATTTTAATGATTCTACCAATAGTGTGATATCCTTTTTGCGCAAAGGCAAAAACCCTGACGATACCATACTGGTAGTTTGCAATTTTACCCCTGTACCCCGCAATAATTACCGTATTGGCGTACCTGCCAAAGGAGAGTGGGCAGAAATATACAATAGCGACAAGCAGGAGTTTGGTGGTAGTGGTGTTACCAGCGAGCCTGTACGTACTTTTCCTATACCATACCATGGCAAAAGGCAATCTGTTTCACTAAATCTGCCGCCAATGGCAGTAGTGTATTACAAAAGGCAGCCTAGCAAGCCAGTACAAAGGAGGTTGCGAGCAGATAACAGCTAGTTCAGGCTAACCCTTTATTATAATCTGCGCCCCCGTTAATCAACACCTGCGATGGTCTGATTAGCGGGGGCTTTTTTTGTTTTTTGGTCAAGCCATAGTGCTGCAGCCTGAAGTGTTCTGTAATACCAGGCAATTTTAACCCGGCTTGCTAGCTAAACTCTCCATCGTGTATACAGCACCATTATTAGTTAATTCTTTATAAAGCTAAGGCTCTTACAGTCAGTATGTTATGTTTTTAATTAATTTAATTATTAAAATAGTATTAAATTAATACTTTATCTGTGCCTGTTTTATTGAAACTTTTGTTAGATTAGTTCAATCGAATAGGCCTGCGCCTGCTTTTTAAGAAGTGTTACTGACTAACCCTAGACAAGTAATATGGTTTTTGTTGAATTTATATCCGCTGGTATATTGTTTTTTTTAGGCGGTTTTTTGCTTTTTAATTGCTGTTATCTGCTTTTTTTTTCTATCGCAGGCCATACCAAGTCAGGCTCAAAACAGGACTTTGCTGTGACACATCGAAAGATCTGTGTGTTTATGCCTGTATATCAAGAAGATGAAGTAATACTGGAAACAAGTAAAGAAGCCCTGCTGCACCCATACCCTGGTACATTTGATGTGTATGTAATAGCTGACGGCCTGAAAAGTTCTACAATCAAAGCATTAAGAAAACAGGGTGTAGGGGTTATAGAAGTTAAATTCAAAAAAAGCACCAAAGGCAAGGCACTTAAATATGCTATGGAGGTACTGCCGGTCTATATCTATGATATTGCTATTGTGCTGGATGTGGATAATATTATGGGCGAGAATTTTCTTGAGGCAGTTAATACAGCTTTTGAGTCGGGTTATAAGGTTGTTCAAGCACATAGAACGGCAAAAAACATGGATACTACTTTTGCTTACCTGGATGCTTGTAACGAAGAGGTCAACAACCATATCTTCAGGAAAGGGCCTTTTGCTTTGGGTATGTCTCCTTCATTGATTGGCTCTGGAATGGCCTTTAAATACAGCTACCTGAAGCAATTGATTGCTGATGTTGGAGAAACAGTTGGTGAAGATAAAGAGATTGAATTTAAAATTTTGAAAGACGGTGAGAAGATCTGCTACCTGGAGGACACTTACATTTTTGATGAAAAAATTGATAGTGCAAAAGCATTTACAAAACAAAGGACCCGTTGGGTATCTACCCAATTTGAATACCTTAAAAAATATGCTGCAGATGGCACAGTGCAACTACTGGCCTCAGGTAATGTGGGGCTTTTCTTAAAAATTATTCAATCTTATATTTTACCCAGAACCTTATTGTTTGGTCTCTTACTGGTTTTTATGTTTTTATGCTATTTTACGCCTTTTGCACCAGGCATAGGTTTTTCGATAGCCCTGATCGCTATTTTTACAATAGCTATAATACTAGCAGTACCCAGCCGCTTGTTACTGAACAAAAGAATACTAAAAGCACTGGTGTATTTACCTTATGCGCTTGTATGTATGTGCCTGGCTCTGTTTAGAATGAAAAGAACCCGTATCTCATTTATGCATACTCCACACAAAGCCAAGGTGCATCCTACTCCAGTAAAGTAAAGATCACTGTTTTGTTACTTCTCCAGCATAGAAGCTGTATAGGGGTTAGAGAGTAATTGCTGAAACACATCCCAGCGCCTGGCAGGGTTACTGGCAGTGCCGCCCTGGGTTTCAACATGCCGTTTTACAAGCTCCTGGCCCAGGTTATAATTAATAACGTAGCTTCTATATTTATCGATAAAGCGGGTGCGTTGCAATGCCTTACCTGGATCATAAAAGGTATATTTTACCAGCAGGGCTGCGGCTTCTTCGCGGCTTATGTTGCCATCAAGGTACAATCGGGCTGCCTCATTGCCGGCAAAATTCAGCTGGCCTATTTTTTCCAGAATGGCATAATACTGGTCGGCTTCTGCTGCATTCAGGCCTGCAAGCGGAAAGAGCACTTCCTTCTCAAACTGTATTCTCTCATGGGCTGGAAAGGCAACATCAATACCATAGTTGGCACTGCCTTCAGCAATTAACGATTGTGGGCTAAACAGCGGGTAAAGTGAGTACTCCTTCCAGCCACGTTTGTTCACCAGTTCATCTTCTAGCAGTACATTAAACACATGGTGGCCAGGATAGCCCTCATGGCAGGCCAGGTCTATAGCTCTCTCAATATTGATAGGAAAATCTGTATTGATCTGGATCTGGCTATAGCCGTTGCCTTTATAGTAGTTATAACCTGACCAGGGTTTTTCGGTTACAAACTCTACATGAAAGTTTTCGTTGGCGGGTAGTTTGTAATGCTTTTTGGTTCTGGCCCTGGCTTCGGTAATGGCTGCCTTAAAAACAGTATCCAGTTTTTCTTGTGGAATTTCGAACCTGGTTTTATAGGCAGACCAACGCTCGGCAAGTGTGCCTTTGCCAGGTATGGCACTCTCTAGCGATATAAGCAGGGAGTCAAAATAAGCAAATTCAAAGCGGGGAGGTACGGCATCGTAGAGCAGTGCAGCTTCCTGGTCAAAAGGTAACTTGTTGCCTTGCATCATTTCTACCTTAGTAATGGCAGCAGTAAGTTGTTTCTTAAACATATTGATCCTGCGCTGCTCTTCGCTTGATCGATTGGCCTCGGGCATATTTTGCAGGTTAGCCTGTATCAGGCGAAGCTCCTGTAAAAATGTAGTGGCAGGAAAGGTGTCTGTTTCGGCTATCTCACCTGTAGGCTTCCATTCTTCGGGCCCATAGTAGGCATCTACAACATCGCCATCATACTGGCCTATCCGTAGTATGGTTTTTACATATTGCTCTGCCAGCTGGTCTATTGGGTCAGGCTGTTTTTCTTCAGTTCTGGTGGTCTGGCAGGAAAAGCAGGTACTTATAACCAGCAAAAGTGTTAGCTTCTTGATATGTAGTTTCATAAATGGGTATATGTAGCTAAAGTAGCTTTAATAACTCTATATTATTGAATAGACCTGGCAATTGCAACCCGCTCTGTAACTGTTTTCTGGTTTTGTGTGGTGCTGCATGTTTAACTGAGCATTTATAAAACTGTTGCCAGCCAGGTGTTTAAGCCATTTGCATATTGAGGGTGGGGTTCTTCTTTTTGCTCATCTTTTTCAGAAGCCGCATATGTGATACTATTCCGCCCCAGTATGTAGTTTGGTTTGGCGTAATGCCATGCTGAAGCAGTACTTCGTATAGAACTTTATTTACCCTTGGATAATAGACATGATGTATATGAGGAAACAGGTGGTGAGCAATATGATTGTTGAAACCACCTAATATAAAGTTAGCAGTTTCGCTGAAAGGGTGCATGTCATTAGAGCTCTTTACCTGGTTCATAAGCCAGGATGTGTTGATGTAGCCTTGCGCATCAGTAGTGGGATATGCTGTTTCTTCTACATGGTGAGTCATAAAGAAAGTAAAAAGCAAAAACAGCGACTGTAACAAGTGCATCAGTAAAAAGCCGGATAATACAATGTACCAGGGTTGCATTGTAAACAAAGCTGGTAAAACCAAGCCAAAGCTGATATAAAAGGCCTTTTGCATCCAAAAGGAGGCATGGTACCCGAGTCCTTTTGTTGCTTTATATTCATCTTTGGAAAACAGGATTACAAAATCCTTTATAAATACCCAAAACAAGGAGTAACTGGTATAAGCCAGGGGAGCATATAAGTGTTGAAACTGATGATACCAGTAATAGCGGCTACCTGGTATAACCCTGATCAGCGTTGATATTTTAAGGTCTGAGTCATAATCTTCAACGTTGGGCGCATAATGGTGGGAATGTATATGCCTCATTTTCCAGGCTTCTCCATGGGCACCCACCAATGTATAAATTAATACAAAGCAAAGGTTATTAAACTTACTGCTTTTAAATACGGTATTGTGCGAAAAGTCGTGAGAGAAATTAAAGGCAAACAGCAAAGCACTAAAACCATATATCACAAAACAACCCATAAATGCAAGTGGGGTGTTTACCAGGTACAAAGCGGCATAGCTCAGGCTGGTGGCTGAGAAATAAACAAAAAACTTTAACCAAAGCATTTTTTTAAAATAACGCTTATCAAAGTGTACCCGCTCAGCTACCTGCCGGTATATAAACTTGAGCAGTTCGCTGTCTTTAGCTATATATATATGTTTGTCTCTCATAACGGGCAGGTTTAAACTGTGAGTTACGCCCCATTGCCTTTAAAAACCTGAAGTGCGAAGCCAGGGATTTATAATAAGGCATTTCCATATAGGTAAGGCCGTGTTTATCTGCAAGTTCCCTGAAAATGGGTAATATCTGCAGATAGTGTACATGGCAGATGTTAGGTAGCAGGTGATGAAGGGCATGCGCATTAAAGCCACCCAGGGTCCAGTTAAAAAAAACGCTATCTGCATTATAATCTACAGAGGTGCACATTTGTAATTTGGGCCAGCTCATATTCAATTTATTATTGGCATCAGGTAACGGATGCTCTACAAAGTCAGAAAGATGAGATACTCCCAATACACCTACAAAGAGGATAGAAATCATAAAGTGGTTTAACAGAAAGGCAAACACTACTGTAGGCCAGCCAAAAGGTAGCAAATACATTGGCAGCACAATCATATAGCCAATGTATAATAGCTTATAAAGTACCAGCTTTATAACTTCACCAAAGGGAATTTCCACTTTTATTGTTCTGCTTGAATAGTTGACAAGCATCAGGCTTTCGCGAAACAGGAACCAGTTAAGTGAATAAAGAAGATATAAGAAAGGAGCATAGAGGTGCTGATATTTATGAAACCATTTCAATGGCTGGCTGTCCGTCATGCGGAACAAGGGGTTGTTGAGTACATCTATATCGCTTCCTTCTACATTAGTATACAGATGGTGTGATTCGTTGTGGTTTTTGCCCCATACATAAGCGTTATTGCCTTGCAGGTTAAAGCTTACCGAAAACAAAAGTTTGTTCCAGAATTTACTTTTCACAGCCACCCCATGTGCTGCATCATGCGATATGTTAAATGCAGTAAGTAATACCGATAGCCCCATCAACAAGTAAAAGCAGTAAAAGGCAACTGCAGAAGTGCTGGTGATCATTAATGTATAAAACAGGATGTCAAGGCTAAAGTAAAGTGCTATTTTGAATAGCATAATATGGTTGCCTGTGCGCGGAAGCTTTTGTATTGCAAAATACTGATCTATTCGCATGGTAAGCTCTTTGTAAAACGCTGACCCTTCGTCTTTAGAAAATTTTAACTTATTCATCTCCTTGAAATAAAATTGTAATTACTAGACTCTGTTAAAAGCAGGGTGGTAAGTAAAGTACAATTTAATTATTGATACTTCCTAATTTTTAAAGGAGATTTTGTGATGAAGAACAGGTAAAAAAGTAAAGGCTACAAATTAGTGCTTTAGCCTTTTGTTTATATACAAGGCTAAAGCACTAACATTTTAAAGTGCAGGTAATTTTAGTTTAAGCTGCTTTTTATTGCTCATTAATAATCAAGCCTACTTCCAATATACCTTGTATCATATCTGCATTTACATTGTGCGTTACGATATAGGTATACTCGCCTGCTTCTTCAAAAACAAGCTTATTATTTACAATAGCTTCAAAATCGCAAATGTCACCAGCACAACTGGAATTATACTTCAGGTCAGACTCTTTTATGCGCAGTTCATAAGTAGAAGTAGATTCTTTGCCCGAGGGGGCAATTGATTTTACGGTAACTCCTACTGTATTCAGGGGCAGGCCATACACATGCCTAAGTGCCAGGGCCAGGGTATAAGTTTGACTTGTATCTTCTATGGTTGGGGTAAAAACTATTTCCTGGCCTTTGTGCCAGGTAAAGTTTACCAGGGTGTCTTTGTCATATTTTTCATACGTAGCATTGCTGCACGAGGCGGCAATAAAAAGTAGAAGCAGGTAGCAGGGTAGTAGCTTTCTGAGCATGGAGGTTTTTTGTTTTGTTTGTATAAAAGATGTGCTACGCAGTCCACAGGAAGCCGGCAGAATATGTTCTGGCTTTACCACTGATAAGAACCCGATCGCCTTGATCATAACAGAGCAATTTACCAACCCGCTTGGATAGTTGCAATGCCGTAAGTTCTTTTTTATGAAGCTGCTGGCTCCAGTAAGGGATTAAAGAACAGTGTGCGGAGCCTGTTACGGGATCTTCCAGTATAGAAGCCTGAGGTGTAAAGAACCTTGATACAAAGTCGCTTTGGGTGCCTTGGGCGGTTACAATTACTCCACCTGGGTCCAGGTTAATCTGGTCAAATAGAGTACGGTTAATGGTTATGCTTTTGATATCCTCTTCGCTGTTATACACCAGTACATAATCCCTGGCTTTTAGTACCTCTTGTGGCTGTATGTTAAGCGAGTTCTTTACTATTTCCGGAAGAATAGCCGGCATAGGCTTTCTGGATGGAAAATTAAGGGTGTATATGCCTTTGTTTATAGAAACGATAAGCTCTCCGCTTAGGGTGGCAAAACGTATGGTATCAGAAGGGTAATTTAATATACTGGCAAGTACATGGGCAGTAGCAAGAGTAGCATGGCCACACAGGTCTATCTCAATTTCGGGCGTAAACCATCGTAAATGAATCACATCGCCCTTATTTATAAAAAAAGCTGTTTCTGCAACAGCATTTTCCTGGGCTATTTTAAATAGTAAATCATCGGGTAGCCACTCTTGTAGTGGAACTACGCAGGCTGGGTTTCCGCCAAATATTGTATCTGTAAAGGCATCAACCTGGTAAAGCTCTAGTTTCATTAATTAATATCTGTTTTGGCCGAAGTAAGGCTAGGCGTTACTTACAAATTATTATTTTAAAAGAGGTTACTGATTTATAGTAACCAACTGGCTGTAGAAAATATGCTGGTTTTAGAAATAAGCTAGTTGTTTAAAAGCAGCTAACTAATAGCAATCCATAAGCACTTGGCTGCGCGACTGGTAATAACTTACTCCTTTGCCTAGTTGCTTCAGGCAAATACTTTCCAGCAGATCAAGTATATCTTTCTGCATGGCTAGCGAACCGCAAATCATAATTATACCACCCGTAGCCAGTGTATTAGCAATAAGGTTGGCATCTCTGGTTACCAGGTCGCTCACATAGTGCTTTTTGCCTTCGCGCGAGTATGCTACATGCAGTTGGGTTAGCTTTTGGACAGACAAATTTTCATGAAGAAACTGCTCATATATGCTAAAGGACTTGCTCTCTCTAAAGCCACAATATAAGTGGATAGGAGTGTGTTGCTTATTCTGGCAGATCATACCTAAAAAAGGGCCAATGCCAGTTCCGTTAGAGATCATCACCACGGCGGTTGCCTTTTTAGGAAAATGGAAATGCTCGTTGCGGATAATGCGTGCTTTTATTTTCTGGCCCGGTTTTAAGCCATACAAATACCCTGAGCCCAGCCCGCCTTCAAGAAGCCTTACACTAAGCTGAAGCTCTTTATTTAACAAGCCTATGGAATACAGCCTTTCGCGGTGGTCATTTGCCGGGTAAATGGCCAGCAAATCTCCTGAGGTAATGCGTGTTTTTTTATGGGGTTGAAAGCGAATTAAAAAGGTGCCGCCTGTATCAATAGAGTTAGTGCTGGCAATTACTTGTAGAGTTTCCAACCGCCTGTTCTGCGTTTTTATGAGTTGGGGCAGGTCTGTAACAGGTATACCGCTTTGTTGCGACCAGGCTTTGGCCCATATACCAAATTCCTCATACGATTTGTCATTTACCGTATGAATATCTACCAGTGGAGTAGCCCACTCCTGATGCAAAAGCAAGCCATTTACCTCAAAGGCATACTTACAAAAGTCTGCATAAGCATGCGATCCAAAACCCAATACAGCATACTTAATAGCTTGCTTCTGGGGGTTTAGCTTAAGCAGCGCTGCAAACTTTCTGGCATTTGTAGGTGCATCGCCCAACCCATAAGTGGCAGCCATTATTATAAGGTGCTCTGCTTTGGGGTAAGTAGTGTAATTGTTAAGTTCGGTAATAAAGGCTTTCTCCCCCTGCTTTAAAAGCAATTGGTATAAGGCCTGTGCAAAGCGATACGTTGTGCCATTTTCTGAGCCTACCAATATGATAAAGCGGCTTTCTTCTGCACTGTATTTGTTTTTTACACGGTTGGCCAGCCTTTTCCAGGTAATAGCGAAACCAGAGTATATAAAAAAGAGGATATTGCCTGAGGCCACCGCTAAAATAAGTGCCCAGATAATATGGGTGCGGCCAGTATGCAAATCCAGGCTCAGGTTAGTAAGCAAGAGGGTAGTGGGGTATTTTACTTCGCTAAGTACCTCGCCAGTTACCTGGTTTACGGCTACCTCCCGGTCTTCGAGTTTTAGGGTGTAATAATCTTCTGGATCTTCTGAAAAAGGAAATTCAACAGATTGTACCTGCGATAGCAAAGTGTTTTTGAAGATGCTAAAGTTGGCCGGGTGTTGGTCCGGTTCTGTACGGATGGCATCAAAGTCAATATGGGCAGGTGTTTTTTCTGTAGCAATAAGCTCAAACCTGACTAAGGATAAGTAAGTGCCCGAAAGAGCAATTATAAAGATGGGGATTAGGGAGAGGCGCCCCAGCACCACATGGTAATACTGGGCAAAGCTATCTTTTACGATACGGGTAAAAAAGCGCTTTATACCACGCTGGCGCTGAATGATAAGTATTGTTCCGGAGATGGTGATCAACAACAATAAAAATGCGGTAAGGCCTATCAGGAAGCGGCCTGTTTCGTGTATAAACAGGGAGCGGTGCAGGTTGGTGACCCACTGAAAAAATTCATTTTTTTGCTGGGGAACGCCTAGTACCTGGCCTGTACGTGGGTGTATATAAGCCAGTAAAGTATTGCCTTCATTATCGCTCCCTGTTACCTGCACAAAACCATGTGCATTTACACTTAACTCACTTATGCCTGGGTAGGTATCCCTGAGCATAGGAAGTACCTGCGCCAGGGTAAGCTGGTTATAGTCTTCGGCACGGTAGGGCTGTGCTTTTTCAGATACAGGCTCAAATGCCAGGATAATCCCTGTTATAGATGCAAGGGCAAGCAAAAGAAAAGAAGATACAGCCAGGGCTAAGTGGCTGTATCTCCATATCGAAATTGTCATAAGATGGGTAAAGTCAATTTGCGCTAAAACGTACGTAGCGGATATACCCGGTGCCGTCAGTCTTAGCAGAAAGGCTTTCGGTAGTAAGTGGTATTTCCAGGTCTCTTACATAATATTCCTTGTCCTCTACTGCTGTTTCGAACCTCAGTTTGTAATTCGCATTAATTTTAGAGTTCTCTATTTCCAGTATGGCTATGCTGCGGTCTCCACCTTTTACAGAGGCGCCGGTACGGCCATCAATACTGCCGCCTTTTTTAGTGTAAAACTTATGCCACTCCTTAAGGGTGTTGTACCATTGCTTATCTGGCCCCATCATGTACAAGGTTTTTTCATACTCGCCCTTTGGGTTTATAAGAGAAACCACTATGTAAGCACCTTCGCCCACGTAATTGGACATTTGCACAAGGCATTTATATTTGGTGGCTGGTGCAGAGGCCTGAAAAGAACACAGGAACAAAAGCACACTTAAGAACCATAATCGGTTTACTAATTTCATATTATTTTAAGAAATCGACAGATACGTTGTTTTTAGTTAATAGCTCGTTCTCTTTCGCTAAAGTGTAGGCGGTTTCGTCAAACTCAGTGGTTAGGTCTTTGCGGGCGCCAATTGAAAGTAAGTATTTAAGAATGGCATCATCCTGCGAAAGCATAGCAGCTTTATGCAATACGGTCATGCTTTCCTTGTTTTTGGCGTTTACATCAACGTTGAGGCTGGCTATTTTTTTAAGCAGGGCTATATCCTGTTTAAGTACAGCCAGGTGGAAAAGAGTGCTGCCGTCTGCTTGAGGGGCGGCAATATTTAAGCCTTTCTCCTGTAATGCTTTCATTTTTGCACTAAATTCATCTGTTTTCTGGCCCGCTTGAGGCCTGTACGACTGTATGAGGTAATAGGCCAGATTGTTCCCATCTTTATCTTTTACTTGTACATCGGCACCGCTTTTCAGTAGTAGTGCTACCATATCTGCAGATTCTCCTTTTACGGCCATTGTTAATGCAGACTCGCCTTTGGCATTTACTGCATTAATGTTTTTTACTTTAGGCAAAATCAGTTCTAGGAGGGCAATATCTTTGCCAGAGGAGGCATTCATTAAAGCTGTATTGCCCTCTAGGTTGGCTTTATTTATATCCACACCCTTTGCCAGAAAATACTGTATGTTTTCGGCCTGGCCAGGCTTGCGCACCAGGGAGTGAAGTACGGTTTCGCCATTTTTGTCAGTAGTAGTAGCTTTTATTTTCAGGTCTTCTACTAGGTATTTATAAACCTCCGGGGCGTTGGCAGAACGGCGGGTACCTTGTGCTGCAAAAATAAGGGCATTGTCGGTATGCTTTACACCTTTTTTCAACAGGCTTTTAAGCAGGGCTATATTGCCAGTGCGGGCTGCATAATTAAAAACAGTGTTGCCGTCTTTGTCTGTATCTTTTAATGATAAGCCTTTACTAACAAAGTAGTTACTTAGGCTTAGGTCTTTATCGTAAGGTATAGCCAGCATTAGCAGGGTGGCACCATCTTTATATTTCTTTTTAGGGTCCAGGCCAGCTTTAAAAAATGCTTCGTATACAGCAGGGTTTGCCTGGCCATTATTAGCTGCAAATGTAGCGGGAGTGTTTCCATGGCTGTCTTCCAGGTGCATATCCGCGCCTTTGGCAAGCAGGTATTCTACCAGTTCTACATTACCCTTGTTGGCAGCCCAGTGCAGGTAAATGCGGCTATCGTGCGTAATTTTATTTATGGCATTGCCTTGCTGCTCCATTAAAAACTTAATGGTAGCCATGGGGGCATCATTATTAATAGCCAGTACGGTAGGGTCAAATGAGGCGCCATTCAGTTCTGCAGGGTTATTGCCCTTCTCAATTTCGGCCTTTACAGCGGTTATGCTTGGGTTGGTTTTCCAGAAGCCCTGTTCTAAAAGCGTATTTTTTTGCTGGGCTTCTACAGAAAGAGAGGCCAGTACAAAGGCTGCTATTGCGCACGATTTTATCAGTATTTTATTCATATACTAAATAGGTTATATCTGTTTAGAAGTTCTTTCATGAGTCTGGCCGGCATTAACCTTGCCTGGCAGAGTCTTCCAGTGCTTTTTTTATTTAGACTAATTATAAATATGCGCAAATATAATATCCGTATGTATATAAAAAAATCTATTAATGGAGTTTTACCATCAGTTAAAGGATTTTTATAGTTGATGATATAGTTGATAGTGCAAAACAGTTAATGCAGCCTTTACTCCCCTAAATTGCCTTTTCGCCTTAGGTTTTTCTTCTCTCCATGTTGTTTTTTAGCAGCCAGTCGTTTCAGCTTTGAAGTAAAAGTAGCTTTGGTAGGTTTTCTTTTTTTCTTTTTAACAAAGGCCTGCTTTAGTAATTGGTAAAACTGGGCAATTACTAACTGCTTGTTTTGTAGCTGGCTCCTGGTTTCCTGGGCAGTAAGATAAAGAAAGCCCTCTTTGTTAATTTTTGAGCCTAGCTTGACCATAATAATCTCTTTTTCTTCTTCAGAAAGTAAAGAAGAGTTTTGTACATCAAACTTTAGCTCTACCTTGGTAGAAACCTTGTTTACGTTCTGCCCGCCTGGACCACCACTTCTGGAAGTTGAAAAAACAAACTCATTTTCAAAAGGGCGATCTTCAAAATTAGGATCCATGGTCTTTACTATATAAAATAAAGGCTGTTGTAACTTTACAACCTTTGCCAGTAACAAAATAAAAGATGAGCTTAAACAGTAGATTAAATGCCAGGTTTGAATTGTATCTTTAGCAGAAGCCCATTGGCTTAAACTCTTAACAGAAAGAATTAATATTATACATATGCCTTTTAATAAACAAACGTCATTTACCGGGTTATTAGTAGCAATTATGCTAGGCTTTCTATATACGTTGCCTGTTTCAGCACAAAACAGCTACTATTTTCCTAAAGCGAAGCAATTTAATGAAAGTATACCTACGCCCGAAGCCTTTTTAGGCTATAAAGTAGGCGACCGCCAAACTCGTTATGATCGTGTAGTAGCCTATATGGAAGAGCTGGCACGAGTATCTGACAGGGTAAGTATACAGACCATAGGCCATACCTACGAGCATCGCCCGCAGGTAATACTTACCATTACTGCTCCTCAAAACCACAGCAGGTTACAGCAAATACAGATGGAGCATATGCAATTGGCCAACCCCGCCAAATCTATGCCTGTAATTGCCAACATGCCGGTACTGGTACACCTGGGTTATAACGTACATGGTAACGAATCGTCAAGTACAGAGGTAAGTATGCTTACAGCTTATTACCTGGCAGCTAACCAGGATGCCGAAACCTCACGCTACCTGCAGGAGGCTATTGTATTTATAGACCCGGCTTTAAACCCCGACGGCCGCGACCGGCACACCAATTGGGTAAATATGCACCAGGGTAACCCTCCGGTAAGCGACCCGGCAGACAGGGAGCATAATGAAAACTGGCCCGGTGGAAGAGGTAACCACTACTGGTTTGACTTAAACCGAGACTGGCTGCCCCTGGTGCATGTAGAGAGTAAAAATCGTATGGCTTTTTACCACAAGTGGTTGCCTAATATTTTTATTGATTTTCATGAAATGGGTACCAACTCAACCTATTTTTTTGAACCCACAAAGCCTTTTAGTTCTGAGAACAGGCTTGTACCTCGCAGTAATTATGATGGGCTTAACAGTATGATGGCAAAATATTTTGCGGCTGCGCTGGATGAGCTGGGCTCTCTGTATTTTACTAAAGAACAATACGATAATATATACCCTGGCTATGGAGGTACTTATGCTGACTTTCAGGGAGGTTTGGCTATTACTTTTGAGCAGGCCAGTTCTCGGGGCAATAAACAGGAAAACCCTTTGGGTGTACTAACTTTTGCCTTTACAATCCGCAACCACGTAGCAACAGGGCTAGCTACGGTTAAAGGAGCCGTAGAAAACAGAGAGGTATTATTGAAGCATCAGCGTGAGTTTTTTCAGTCGGCTCTAGCTGAAGCAAGAAAGAACCCGGTTAAAGCCTATGTGTATGGAGAGGCTGCAGATGCTACGCGCCTTCGTATGTTTACTAGGCTGCTCCTGGATCACCAGATTGAGGTGTATGAACTTGACAAAGCCCTGACGGTAGAGGGTAAAACATTTGAGAAAGGAAAAGCTTTTGTAGTACCTACCGAGCAGCCTCAATATCGCCTGGTAGAATCTGTATTTGCTAAAACCACCGAGTTTGATGATAGTGTTTTTTATGATGCTTCTACCTGGACCATGGCACTGGCTTATAACCTGCCACACGTAGGTGCAAGAACAAAAGTAGCAACAAGCAAACGAGTAACAGAGCCAGCGCCTGTACAGATTGTTACTCCTGAGCAAAGCCGCTATGCTTATCTGCTCGACTGGGCGGATTATAATGCAGCAGGGGCGCTTTACCAGCTACAGGAAAAAGGTATAATTACGCAGGCCGTTTTTAAATCATTTAAGGCTGGTACACCATCGGGCCCTCGTACGTACCTGGCGGGTACTATTAGCATACCGGTGGCGGCACAGAAGATATCAGCAGATTCGTTGTATAGCCTCATTAAACAAGTAGTGGCAAACAGGCAGGTAAGCATAGAACCAGTATCCACAGGGATGAGCCTGCAAGGAATAGACCTTGGGAGTGGAAGTGTACAGAGCCTTCGAAAGCCGGAAGCACTAATATTGACCGGGCAGGGCATAACGCCTTACGAAGTAGGCGAGGTATGGTTTCTGTTGGACCAGCAGCTGCAGATGCCAATAACCAAGGCAGACCTTGTTTCTTTTAGCAGGCTAAACCTGGGGCGTTATACTACTATTGTACTGGTAAATGGCACATATAATAGCCTTGATAGAGCTGCAGTAGATAAGCTGAAGCGTTGGGTAGGAGATGGTGGTACTCTTATTACATTCAAGTCGGCATCAGAATGGGCCATAAAACAAGGCATCGCGGCGGGTAAAGTTATTCCGGTACGCGATTCTACTGAAAAGCAAAGCCGCACTGCCTTTGCCGATGCAGCAGCTACAGAAGGGGCCCGCTCGGTGGGAGGCTCTATTTACGAAGTAGACCTGGACCTTACGCATCCGCTGGGCTTTGGTTTTACCAATCGTAGGTTACCAGTATACAGGAATAGCATGGTAGTGCTGGCGCCTTCTAAAAATCCATATAGCACCGTAGCGCAGTATACCAGCAACCCTTGGTTAAGTGGCTATGTATCCCAAAGTAACCTGGCTAAAATAAAGAACTCAGCTGCCCTGCTGGTAAGTGACCAAGGGCAGGGGCGTGTTATAATGTTTTCTGATAACCCTAATTTCAGAGGTACCTGGTATGGCACAAACCGGTTATTTTTTAATGCTTTATTTTTTGGCTCAGTAATCAGAACGCCTGGTGCAGGCCAGGCAGGGGAGCACACCGAGTAGTTCAATAATTAACAGACAATAAAAAAGCAGCCTCTTTATAGGGCTGCTTTTTTATTAAGAAGATATTGAATGCTTACAACAGAAAGTCTGGCTTATCCATTTTGCGAGCTATACGGAAGGCTGCATTCATTAAACCTACATGGCTGTAGGTTTGGGGAAAATTGCCCCACTGGCTACCGTCTTTAGCATCTACATCTTCGCTAAGTAAGCCTAAGTGGTTAGTATATGTAAGCAGCTTTTTAAATACTCTGGTTGCATCTTCCATGCGGCCTACACAGGCCAGGGCATCTACATACCAAAATGAGCATACCAGAAAGGTAGTTTCGGGCTTGCCAAAATCATCCTCATGGTTGTAGCGGTAAAATAAACCTTCAGGTGTCATCAGTTCTTTTTCCATTGCTTCCAGGTGGCTTCTGGCCCTGTCAGACTTAGCGTCCAGGTAGCCAAGGGTAATCATCTGCAGCAGGCTGGCATCAAGGTTTTTGGTTTCAATAGCTTGCGAATAGGCGCCAATTTCAGGCTGCCAGCAGGCTTCAATCTGTGTGCTGGCCTCGCGCATTAGCTTGCGGGCTTTTTCGGCCATTTTATCATCGCCCAGGTGTTCTGCGATTTTATAGGCTGCATTGGCACCCACCCAATGAAACAAAAACGTATAGCAGTGCCTTTGTGCCCGGTGGCGAAATTCCCATAAACCAGCATCGGGCTCATCCATAGTGTACTCAATAGCATATAATAAGCGCATGATAAGGCTGCGCGAAGTGCTTTCTACATGACCAAGGCGCTTATCTATATACAAGGGAAGCAGTGTAAGTAAAATCTGCCCGTATACATCATTTTGGATATGCTCTTTAGCCTGGTTACCAATGCGAACCGGGGCATTGCCTTTATAACCTGCCAGGTCCAGTATCTCTTCTTCAAAGTCATCTTTACCATGTATAGAGTATACCGGATTGTAGCGTTTGGTTGCAGAAAAGGCAATGTTTTGCACATAGCTTGCATAATTCTCCAGTTCATCAAAATGGCCAATGTCATTAAGTGCCTTAAGCGTATAGTAGGTGTCGCGCATCCAGCAATAGCGATAATCCCAGGTGCGGCCGCTTCCGGGGGCCTCGGGTAAACTGGTGGTAGAGGCTGCTATAATAGCGCCGGTATCTTCATACTGATGTAGTTTTAGAGTAATGGCTGAGCGTATTACTTCGTTTTGCCACATGTTTTCAATATTACAGCTACGTACCCAGCGCTTCCAGTACTCAACGGTTTTATTTAAAAAATCTTCGGCTGTGCTTTGCAGGGGAGCCTCCAGGTGTATGCCCCAGGTAAGTACCAGGTAATACGTTTTGCTTAGTATAAAGGGGCTTTCTTCAATTACATAGTTTAAAGGCACATTGGTGGTAAGGCGTACTTCACGGTCAAGTCCGCTGTATTGTATGTGGTTGCTTCCATAATTTACTGTAGGCTCTACCTGCCCGTATTGCCCTTTGGGTTGGCAGGATATTTTAACGGTAGGCTGCCCTTTTATAGGCTCAATTTTGCGCACTAGCATTAAAGGCTTGTAATAGCGGTCGTACTGGCTAAAGCGAGGCGCAAAATCGGTTACCCTGAATGAGTTTTCCTGGCACTCAAATTCAGTGCAGAGTACGTTTGTATTAGGTATATAGTATTGGTTGGTTTTGAAGTTTTCTTCTGCAGAGGTAATTGAAAAGTGGCCACCTTTTTCATCGTCCAGCAGTTTCCCGAAAATAAAGCTACTATCAAATTTAGGCCAGCACATCCACACTACATTTGCATGGGTGTCAATCTGAGCCAGGTAATTGCAATTGCCAATAATGCCAAGGTCGTACGTATGTTTTTTGGCCATAAGTTGTAGAGTATTTAACAAAAAAATAGTTTGGGTATAAATGCATTAACTCAAGCAGCTTTCTGTGCGAAATAACAAAAGGCTATTTCTGAAATGAGAGCCTGCTATAGTGTAGGGTTGAGAATGGTTAAAACATTATTGTACTTTTACTTAATTAAAGGGCCTCAGGTTGTAGAAAAGAGGCTAATATATGGTAGTGCACCTGCATTATTGATTTTGGGCGTAGTGTAAAACCAACCTGCAGCACTTATGTAAACGTAAGGTAATGTATGTAACTACTACATAAACAGCAGGTTATAAATAGAAATGTTGTATTGTGTTAAATAGGAGCTAAAGAATCAATTAAATATGTCTGTTTTGTACGAGTACCACCGCTTGCATGCATTAATTACCGGTAACGAAGTAGAAGCCATAATAGCTCATGCTTTAGAGCAGCAATGTAAAGGAATATGTATTTCGCCATTTTGGGTAAAAAAAGCCAGGCGCGATATTGGGGCATCACCGCTGGACCTGGCAACGGTAATTGGCTACCCATTGGGCTACCAGCGCTCGGAAGCCAAAGCGGCAGAGGTAGAACTGGCCTTAAAGGATGGAGCCAATGATCTGGAAATTACGCTTAACATATCGGCCATTAGGCATAACCAACCTTTTTGGGCTCAGATAGAGCTGGTGCGCTTTGGCAAAGTTATACACAATGAAGAGTGTTATATGACGGTAACCATTGATATGGAACAGCTTACCGAAGAAGAGTGTATTAAGGCCTGTAAGCTTAGTGTGGCAGCCGGCTGCGATTATATAAAAAATGCTACCCGCCCGGATCTTCCTTTTGAGGAAGCCTTAAAGCAGGTAGCATTATTAAAAGCATATACACCCGATACTGTGGGAATTAAAGCTTTTGGTGCTATAACAACTATTGAGCAGGCCGAAGCCTTACAAAAAGCAGGTGCAGAAATTATCTGCTACCATACACCTTTTTCCCGCCCAGGTAGGTAGCCTGTATTTTAGCATCGCGCATTTGCTCGGGTGCAATTTTCATGATATCGTGGTTAGGCTGCATTAGTACAAAATCAGCTAGTTTTCCGGCTTCAATGCTTCCTTTTTCTGTTTCTTCAAAGTTGCTGTGTGCAGCCCAGATAGTCATGCCTCTTAATGCATCTTCCCTGCTGATAGCGTTTTCTGGCTGGAAACCGCCTTGGGGCCAGTTTTTAGCATCTTGCCTGGCTACCGCCGCATGAAAGCCCCAGATAGGGTTAATGTCTTCTACCGGAAAGTCGCTGCCCAAAGCCAGGGTGCCATTTTGTTTTAAAAGGTCCAGGTAGGCATAGGCAGTTTTTATACGTGGCCCCAGGCGATCGCCTGCCCAGTACATATCAGAAGTAGCATGGGTAGGTTGCACAGATGGGATGATGCTGTAATCACTATACATACGCATGTCTTCGCGTGCTACTACCTGTGCATGTTCAATACGCCACCTACGGTCATTTTTACCTTTCAGCACTTCGCCATAATACGTTAGGAGCAGGCGGTTGGCAGAGTCGCCTATGCAATGGGTGTTCATCTGGAAGCCTGCTTCATACAACTCCTGGGTAAGCGCGCGCAAATCCTGGGGAGATTTTAACAAGAAGCCAGTGTTTCCAGGCTGATCGTGGTAGTCATGCAACAGGCAGGCACCGCGTGAGCCCAGGGCACCATCAGCATAAACTTTAAACGAGCGTACGTTTAATTTATCAGTTTTATAAGGGCCGGTTTTAAAGTAATGTGCTTTGTTTTCTTCGCTTGGGTTCAACATCAGGTACACACGCATATCCAGGTTGTTGCTTTTATGCAAGCTGTCAATAAGGTCGGCTGCATCTTTATCAAGGCCGGCATCATCAACAGTAGTTAAGCCAACGGCAAAGCAGTTTTGCTCTGCATTTTTTAAAGCAGCCGTTAAGGCAGTGCGGCTCGGGGCAGGCTCTACACTACGCACCAGGCCAATGGCATTGTCTATCAATATGCCTGTTAGTTGTCCGTTGCGTGTTTCAATAAGGCCACCCAATATCTGGTCACCGGCTTTAATGCCGGCCAGGTCCAAGGCTTTTTGGTTTACAAGGGCTGCGTGGCCATCTACGCGTACCAGCAATACAGGTGTATCAGGAAATAGCTTGTCCAGGGTATCTTTGGTAGGAAACTCTTTAACAGGCCAGCGGTTTTGATCCCAGCCACGGCCTTTAATCCAGGTGGCTTCGGGGTAGTCCTGGCGATGGGCAACCAGGCGGCTTACCAGCTCATCAAAAGTAGCAGAGCCTACCAGGTCGGCTTCCAGCAGGCCAAGGCCATAGCGCAAAAAGTGGCAGTGTGCATCAATAAGGCCAGGGTAAATGGCTTGACCCTGTGCATCTATTACTTCAGAGGCCGTCCAGGCGGCCAGGATATCACGGCTGGTGCCGGTAGCTACAAACCTGCCATCTTTAATTACCATTGCTTCTACCACCTGAAAGGTGCTATCAACAGTATAAATGGTGGCATTGTGTATAATAAGATCTGCCGGCTGGCGTCTGTTGCAACTCCACAAAAACAAAGGGAGCAATAATAAAAGGAGTATATGTTTTAAATGCATAGTAGGGCTAATTTGCTGCAAAATTACAAATTAACCGTTCTCTGCCTAATAGAAAACAGGGGCTTTATCTTTTTTCTACGCCAATAAGCTGCTCCAGGTCAGAAGGAGCTTTTTCATCTTTGATTTTTTCAGTAATAATTTCAGGAAGAGCTTCGGCCTCAATATAGTTATGAGCGGCCGCATGGCGGGCGGCGGCCTCAGTATCTTCTACAAGGAGAAGGTCTACGCCCAGACGCTGCATTTCTGCACCTATCTTTGCTATTTCGGGCCTGCGCTTGTCTTTGCCTACATCGCGAATGTACACTGCTTTTACACGGCCGGGATAATCTTTAATGGCTTGCAAGTATATTTCGGGGTCGTGCTGGCCACTATCGCCTATCAATATAAAATTCAGGTTGGGGTACATGCTAAGTATGTGCTCAATCTGGGTAAGTTTATGGCTATGGTGGCTGGAGCCTAGCATTTTACGCAGGTCAAATTTTATATCGCGTAGCATAAATGGCCCACGGGGTATGTTATGCAAATCGCAAAACTCCACCAGCATTTCAAACAGGTTCCAGGGGCTGCTTGATACATAGAACATGGGGTTGTATACAGAACCTACCGGCCCCGACTGTAAGGCTCTGTAAAAAGCGGCAACTCCTTCAAAAGGCACCCTGGTTTGGGAGTTGTTAAGCAGGGTAAGCCGTAGCATCATAAAAAAGCTATGCGCTTGTGTAACCAATACGGTATCGTCCAGATCAGAAATAACACCAAAGCGGCTATGTACGGGGGGTACAGAAATATAGCCGGTTGTTGTTACTGGTCCCTGTGATTTTACAACCCTGTCCATGAGTTCAAGGTGCATTGGCTGCCAGGGTTGGTCGGGGTCTGGCTGAAATTCGGGGGTTAGGTGTACCTCAAAATAACCTTCTTCGTCTGTTACTACTTCTTTGCTGGTTCCTGCAAAAGTAGCCCGCAAGCGCACATACGGAATTTCGTTGCTGGTAAAGCGTTTATACATGGCTTTTATGTTCTGCCATACAGAGTCCTGGTCAGTGGCAGGTTTTATGCCTTTGTCTTCCATGACCCGGCCTTTTAAAAAAATACCTTTCTCGCTGCCAAACCCTAAATAAGGAAAAATAGCGACTTGCCCCAGGCTACCTGTTCTGCGTACCAGTCTAAATTTAAACAAAGCATATCGTTTCTTCCAGGAGAGTAAAAGTCTGTTAATGCGATCGTTAAGGTTTTGCATGGAATAATGGTTGCCTTTTAATGCCGGATTTGCCTGCTTCGCTTGGGTAGGCAGGTATACCAGGGTAATGTATGGTTAAAGCTGTACTGTATACTTTTTTGTAGGCCTTAAGGTTAAGAGCCCTACGGCTGTTTTTATTAAATGGAATATTACAAAAAAACTTTTTGCTCTCCCTACTTTGTAGCAGAATAACTTATGCGTTATGTGTTTTAAAATTGTATTTGATTGATACAAAGTTGGTTGTGATAATGAATTTTGCATGAACCTGCAAAATAAAATAAATCGCGTATGCAGCATTTACTAAAATATAATAACTTTATGTTTCAAAATCTGCATCTATTTACGATTGCTACTCTTTACGAATCAATTGAAAAGGTTAATTACGCTTAGCGTACTTTGGCTTTTATTATCTACCCAAGGGCAGGCTCAGTCAACGTACAGTGACTTGGGGGTGCCCTTTATTCGTAATTACTCACTTAAAGAGTATTCCAACAATTTATACAGCCACAGCTCTGCTAAAACCGGGGCACAGAACTTTAGTATCTGCCAGGATAGCAAAGGCATCATGTACTTTGCCAACCAGGGAGGTGTTTTACAATATGACGGTGTGGCTTGGTTATTTATACCTACCGAGCGAAAAACAGGGGTAGTTTCTTTAACCATTGATGAGCAGCAACGTGTATACGTAGGTGCCGAAGGCGAAATCGGATACCTGGAGCCCGATGCAAAAGGTAGGCTTACTTATGTATCGCTGTTGGATTACCTGACTCCTGAAGAAAGGAAATTTACCAGTGTATGGCAGGCCTTTAGTACAAGCCATGGTGTTTATTTTGGCACGCATGAGCGGCTGTTTCGATGGGATGGTAAACGTTTCACTACCTGGTCTTCTAATGGTAATCCTTTTCATGTAGTTTTTGCCGTAAATGATAAGATCTATATCCGTCAAAGGGGAGTTGGACTTGTTACATTAATACAAGATAAACTTGAAATGGCTCCCCAGGGGCATTTGTTTGCAAACGACCGTATTGATGTAATGGTGCCTTTTAGTGAATCTGCTATTATGGTGGCCAGTAGAGAGCGTGGATTAATGCTTTATGATGGAGAGCAATTTAAGTTGTTTGCTCCTGAGGTTAGTGCATTTATTAAAGAAAGCTATGCCTATCATGGTACCAGGCTTGCCGGAGGGTTGTTTGCGATTTGTACCCTATATAATGGTGTTATAGTTTTTGATAAAAGAGGAGCCATTAAATACCATTTAAACCGTGCTGTTGGTTTGGCAGAAGATGCTATTTTTTTCACCTACCAGGATATGCGCAACGATTTATGGCTGGCCACAGATAATGGAATTTCTAAAGTTGAGCTTAGCGTACCAGTTACACGTTTTATTGAGGCCAATGGTTTATACGGCACCATTGATTGCATAACAAGGCACGAAGGGAGCTTATATATTACAACTACCTATGGCTTGTTTCTGTTGCAGCCTGCCAAAGGACCAGAAAGAGCCCGCTTTGAAAAGGTAGGTAAAATAAAATCACAAAGCTGGCAAATGCTGAGTACTGAAGCCGGCTTGTTAGTAACAGCAGAAGACGGAACCTGGCTGGTTAATGGAAACCAGATAAAGCTGGTAAGCCCACATAATTCACGTTGCATATACAGGTCTGTTCAAAACAGGGATGTTGTGTACCTGGGCCTGGCTTATGGGCTGGCACGCTTAAAGTTTAAAAACAATACCTGGGTAGATGCCGGTATAATAGAAGGTACTGATGCTGAAATACGTACCATGCAGGAAGACAGCAAAGGGCGCTTATGGCTGGGTACATTTTTTAGTAACGATGTACAGGCAGCTATTATAAAGCCTGGCCAGGTACCTCATTTTACTACTTATAAAAACCTGTTAAAAGATACCACGGAGCAAAGCTTTATAAATATTTATAAGATAAATAACGAGGTGGTTCTAGCTACCCGCGATGGTATTTTATCGTTTGATGAAGAAAGGCAGCGGTTTGTACCTGCTCCTGCTTATAGCAATCAGCCCAAAGACAATACCACCTCTATTTACCTCATGACAGAGGGAGGACCCAATAAAGTGTGGCTATTTCCAAATGAGGAAATACACCTGGGTACTATGCAAAGCAATGGCACCTACAAGCTGGAGCGGTTAGATATCTATAAAAAAATAGAACCATCGTTGTTTGCTTTTCCAGATGGAGATGAGGCACTATGGGTTGGTGGTTACGAGGGGCTCGTTCGATATGATCTAAAAGAAAAACGACATGCCGCAAAAGCCTTTTTTGCTACGATAAGGCAGGCAAAAACCAGCAGCGACTCTCTGTTATTTGCAGGTAATTTTAGCCCTGCACTTAACAAGGTAAATTTGCCTTACTCGCACAATGCACTACGCTTTTCTTTTGCTGCCCCTGCATTTAACAGCGAAGGCCATTGTCTATACAGCATCAAGCTAGAAAACTTTGATAAAGATTGGTCAGACTGGAAATCCGAGCCTCAGAAGGATTATACAAACCTGCCGGAAGGACATTATATTTTTAAAGTGAAAAGCAAAGATGTATATGGATTGGTTAGCGAAGAGGCCAGCTACGAATTCAGTATAAGTGCACCATGGTTCAGGACCTATTGGGCATATGGCTTATACATTGTTTTGGGTATAAGTAGTGTGCTGGGCTTTAATGCAATCCGTACCCGTAAGCTTACTTATGACAAAGGGCGCCTGGAGCAGGCTATTGCCCAGCGTACTGCACAAATCAGTTTGCAGAAAGAAGAAATAGAAGCACAGCGGGATGAGATTGAAGAGCAAAACAAACTACTACAGAAACGCAATGAAGACATCACCAGCAGTATTGAATATGCCAGGATGATTCAAAGCGCGCTTTTCCCCCTGGAAGAGGATGTTAAGAGGGTATTTAAAGATGCCTTTATATTATTTAAACCGCGCGATATTCTGAGTGGTGACTTTTACTGGATGAGTAAAAAGAATGGTAAATACCTTCTGGCTGTTGCAGATTGTACCGGGCATGGCGTACCTGGTGCACTCATGTCTATGATTGGCAATGCATTTTTAAATGAAATTGTAAACGATAAAGGAATAACTGATACAGCCGAAATACTTACCCAATTGAGCAAGGCCGTAAACAAGGCTTTTAGGCATCATGAGCGTAAAGGCGACCACATGCGTGATGGTATGGATATAGCGTTGTGTGCGTATAACCCGGCAACAAAAGAGCTTCAGTTTTCGGGAGGTAAGCGTCCGCTTCTGATTGTACAGGATGGCAAAATAAGTACTTTGAAAGGCGATAGCTTTTCTATTGGCGGGCAAATGCGTACCGGCAACGAGGCTTTTAAAGCAAGCTGTATAACACTTGATAAGCCAGCAATGGTATATATGTTTTCTGATGGCTATATAGACCAATATGGCGGCCCTGTTAATAAAAAATTTATGTCGGTGAGACTTAGGGAGCTATTGCAAAGCATAGCGCACTTATCTGCAGAAGATCAGAAAATGATGCTTGAAGACGTTTTAGCTTCCTGGCAGGGAGAACAAAAACAGATTGATGATATCCTGATAGCAGGCTTTAGGGTGTAATTTCCTCATCACCCTCTTTAAATTTGTAGTATTTTGCGTAAATGAACATAAAGAAGCCGTACGCAGTAGTGCCCAGGCCCACGAGCGCCATTAGCCAGAAACCTCCTACCACCGCATATAACTCAGCAAATAAATCATCAGTGTCTTTTGCCTCGCCCGGATCCTGAAAAATGGCAGCTCGCATTACAAAATAGCCAAGCAGGAGCAGCACTACACCCCGTGCTCCATAGCCTGTACGGCCGGTTATGGTAATAAGGGTTCGCGTTTTTTGCTCAAGCTCGTCTGTATGCAGGCGTTCGTTGTATATTTCCTTGTAGGCTATGTAAAATTGCGCAAGTCCTACCAGAATAGTTACCAGTGCAAAAATACCGATAAGCCATGCACCACCAGGCAGGTCAAGCACCCAGGCGGTAGCTTCTTTTTCCATTTCATCGTTATCGTTGCTTTTTCCATTTATCAGGAGCTCTAAAGCGAGGTAGGCAAGGCCAATGTATATAAGCCCGCTGCCTGCCACCCCAACGCGTATGGTTAGCGCTTTTGCACCTGTGCCTTGTTGATAAGGGTCTCCTATTGCTTCTACAAAGCGCCATATGGCATATCCAACCAACCCAAGTAAGATAATCCAGAGTGCAATAGTGCCTATAACGGTTTCCTGCATAAAGGCCATTGTGCCTTCTTCGTCAGCACGTTGATGGGTAACCCCAACAGAGTTTAAAATGGCTAGTAAGCCAACAAGTACATATACTATCCCTATACAAATACAGCCAAAACGTGCAGAATACTTTACTGCCTGGGCCGATGCTTCTTTTAGTTTCTCCATGTATTTTTCTATACGGGTGCCTATACGGGTGGTTTTGTTAAGCTCAGCGCCAAAATCTGGTTTGGATAGAAAGGAGGCTTTATGTAATTTCCGCCTGCCGGCGCAAAACAACCGGGGTATAATATGAAAAACCTATACGGTGCAATATTAATTTTATTAATGGTCTGGAGCTGCGCTGGCGCCCGCAGGCCGCTTAAGCCCCAGGATGCTTTTTTAAGAGAGCTTTCTGCATTTTGTGGTAAACAGTATGGCGGTAAAGTGGTTTTTCCGGAGGGTGGCCGCGATCCTTTTGCAGGAAAGGCGCTGGTAATGTACGTGGAGCAATGTGGTGCTGAGCAAGTGCGTATCCCGTTTTGGGTAGGTGAAGATCGTTCCCGTACCTGGGTACTTAGCCGCCGTGCAGAAGGCCTGGAGCTTAAGCACGACCACCGGCATGAAGATGGTACGCCAGACTCTATTACTATGTATGGTGGTACAGCCCGGGAAGCGGGTAATGCCCTTCAACAGGCTTTCCCGGCAGATCAGTATACTGCCAACTTAATACCCAGGGCTGCTACCAACGAGTGGGTAATGGCTCTGAGCGATGACCGTAAAACGTTTAGCTATATTCTTAAGAGAGGCGGACAAAGGGTATTTCAGGCAGACTTTGATCTTACACAGCCGCTCAGGTAATGTAAAGCCCTATGATGTAAATTATACAGTACTTATCCTGTAATTCTATGAAAAAAGTAATTAGTGTAATCTGTATTGCCCTGATGGTAGCCTGTACTCCAGCTGCCCAGGAAAAGCCCTGTATAGATGAAGCCCGTATCAACCAGGATGTAATGTGCGCCCAGGTATACCAACCTGTTTGTGGATGCGATGGTAAAACCTATGGCAATGCATGTGTAGCCACAAACAGTGGCCTAACCTCATGGACAGAAGGAGAGTGCCCGCCTAAAACAAATTAAAAGCCTACATCTATAATCAGGGGCTGCCAGGTAAAGTCTCCCTCACGCGGTTTGTAAAGTGCCCGCACGCCAATTTCCAGGCGAGGGAAGAAGCGCATTACATGGAACTCCATACGCAGGTCGGCACCAACTACATCATAAAAGCGCTGTTGCTGGTCGGCAGTAAAGCCACGGCCCAGATCATAGAAAAGCGAGCTGGTAAAACGGGGTATGTACAACCAGCGGCCCAGGCGCCAATCGGGGTTAAACAAAGGCAGGGCATACTCTGCAGAGCCATTATAAAAATGCTGATGGCTGGTGTATAAGTAGCCTCTCGGGAAAAACAAAGGGCTGGTAAAGCGGTAGTTGCCAGATGTGTTTTCGTATTGGTAGCTACCCCTTAGCCGTATACCATGGTGGCGCATAAGCCCAGGAATAAATACATTGGTTTCTGCAGCGGCAAGTCCGCCTCTAAAATCTCCCCCTAAGGGAGTATGCGTGTACCTGAGCAAGAAGGTCTGGCCCCAGGGAGGCAGAATATCGCGCTGGTTCATTTTATGCAGCCTGCGGTACGATATGCCATAGCGCATGGAGCTAAGCCAGCCATTTGATTGTACCCCAACTCTACGCACGGGCAGGTCGTACCCATTTACATGGTTTAGTGCATTGTTAACATCAAACGTTAGTGCTTCTGTGTAGCGTGAACGTGTAAGAACAAGTGGCACCCTTACACCCAGGTTCATGGTATTTACCCGCCAGCTATCAGCTAGTTCTTCTCCCTCGCGAACAATAGTAGTATTGCGGGTTGTGGAGCTAACTCCTGCATCCAGTACAGGGAACCACCCCTGGTAGCTTACCTGTCCAAAAAAAGAACCAGCTCTTTCATTTGCATTGTAGCCTACCCCGGCAGTTGCCACCATGGTACTAAGCAGGTCTTGCGAAAATGCTTCCAATGTAAGGCTGCGGCCCTGAGCATCCAGGCTGGGCGACCAGCTATGAATGCGAAACAGATTACGGGCCGGTTTGTATGGGTTAGTAGGGTATGTATTCGGCTCAATTGTAGCCAGTATGTTGCTTCCTGCTTCCTGCTCAACCAATGGCTCATAATACCTTACATTGCGGTCAGTTACTTTTTCCACAGGCGTCCATTGGGTAGTGTCTATTGGTAAAGTAGCTATGCGAAAGCCATCATCTGTAAAGTCATGAAAGGCAAGCTCGGTACCAGCCTGGTTGGCTACTGCGTTGTAAGCCGCCCATTTTCGCATAACTACATTATATTGCTGACCGGTTTCACTATGTACAGCCCAAACCAGGTCCAGCCCGTTGTAGGGAGAGTTAAAGTAAACCCATGGGCCTGCTTTTACAGTATGGCTTATATTATCTCCTGTTATTGGAATAAGCGTACGTGATTGCCCGGAAGTAAGATTAAATAGCTCAATAGTCTTGCCTTCAGGCATAAGCCGTACGGCTACCACTTCGTTACCTGTATCAGAAAAGCGTGGCATGAGGTAAAAGTGGTTGTCCGGGTTAGGGAGCCTTTGTATAACGCTTCCACTGGCAGCATCCAGGATAAGCAGACTATAGCCATCGGTTTCGGTGCTTTCTACAGCCACAATGCGTGTACCATCAGGCGAAAAGGCTGGTGCATGCAGGCGTGTGCGGCTGGTAATTTGCCGTAGTGTGTTGGTTTTAAGGTTATAAGCTTTAAGTACTGAGTAATTTACCATGCGCCAGCGAGGGTCAAATTCAAATTCGCTCCATACTACCTCATCATTAGCTACCGAAAGCATACCACTTTCATTGACAGGGCCTGGTATAAAAACACGTTGCTCGCCTCCCTCTTTATCCAGAATTACATATTGAATAACATCGGCCAGCCCGGATTTCTGAGCTAGTATTCGGCCATCTGAAAGATATTGCGGATGCCTGTAATTGGTAAATACACGGTTTCGGGCTGTAGGCCATTGTGTAACAGGGCTTTCGTTAAGGCCCTCCAGTTGTTGCCTCCAGAGGCTATCCAGTTCTTTCATGTTCTGCTTATATAGGCCCTCTACCCGCAGGCCGGTTTCTTTTTTTATACCCCTGCTAAATCCAAACGGAACAAAGGGTATGTAAAAAGTACGGCTTAAGGCATTGTCCCAAATAGCAGGGCCATATTGCCGGCGGGCATGAGTGGTAAGCAAATAGCCCAGCACATAATGATTGGGCACAAAATCTCTGTAAGAGCCAAGGGTAGCTTTGGCATACGAAAATGGCCCCCTTGTAAGCAGGTTGTTCCTAAACTCAAGAGTAAAGCGTGGAGTACGGCCCCGTCCACCATTGGTAAGAGCTGTTTCTATACCCACAGCATCGCCTTCTCTAAACCATGGAGGCAGCATGATGTTAAAAACAGTACCTAAGCCATAATCGCCAAATACGTAGCTAAAAGGACGTGAGAAACCAGTATGAGCTTTATCAAACTGTACGACATGCCTAAACTCGTGTACAGCCAACAGGTCCATCCAGTGCAGGTTACCAAGCAGGGTATTATCCTGCGGAGGAGTAGTAAAAAACTCCGACCGGCGGGGACCTACGGTTACAAATCCGTTGCTGATGGTGGTTTGGTTTTGTAAAATAATAGGGATAGGCCGCGGCTCTTTACCCAGGGTGCGCGATGCAGGGCCATAAATGGTTTCAAGCACATTAGCAGTACGCAGCGCCACACTATCATAGCCGGCAGGATAAATAACCTGGAAGTGTGGTGTATAGGTTTGCTGCCACTTTATACGTGGAGGGTTTTGGTTAAGCAAAGCAGGAGCCTGGGCATTTGCAGAGAGCGCAGGCAATAGAGTATTTAAAAAAACAACAATAATAAAAGTCCTGATCATGGGCTTATCGTATTTTACCCCTGTGCGTGTAATGTTTGAACAGAGCTATATATAGGTAGCATTCGTAACAATGTAAGGCTCTTGGTTGTCAAAAGTATTACATTTCAGTTGTTTTTGAAAATGCTCAGCTTAGGGTAATTGGCTGGTAAACATGTATAATACAACCTATAGATCCGGGCACTTTTGTTTTGAAAACCAATACTATCTTTAGCTGTATTTGTTACACTTCCTGCTTATTGCCCCTTAAGGTGAAGGTTGCTATTGTTTGTGAACCATTTATGGCCTGAAACTATTTATATATGTAAGGGTTTTACACCTTTCGCAAAGCCCCCTAACAATACGTGTTTTAGAAGATATTAGCTAAATATATATGAACAACTCCTTTTTAAAAAGGCCCCGGCTAGGCAAAATTACCTGGTTAAAGGCCATTCTCATGCTTGTGTTTAGCAGCCTTATTGTAACTGGTTGCAAGCAGCCTGAGGTAGAAAGCCCGGCCGATAAAGAGACATATTTGCTTGAGTCTAAATTGCTGGGAGAGTTTACACCTCAGCAAATACAGGCTAGGTATGGTAGTACAAACCCCTTAATGCAAATGCTGGCGCGCTACCCGGTAAAAGTGTACGCTATTACCTACAAAACACTCGACTTTGAAAAGAGGGAGGTTACGGCCTCAGGTGCTGTGTTAGTGCCTGTTCGTACCGATGGTATGCCTGTATTGAGTTTACAGCATGGCACCATACAGTCAGATGACCTGGCGCCTTCGCATTATAATGCCGGGAGCGAAGCCTATATGTTTGGTACCCTGGCTTCATCAGCCGGGTATATGGTAGTAGCACCCGATTATTTAGGGTACGGTGCTTCTAAAAATATGCCTCATCCTTATGAGCATGCACCTACACTTGGCTCTGCCTCGCGCGATATGCTGCGTGCAGCCCGCGAGTTTGCAGAAAAAGAAACTTTACTTTTAAACCAAAAGCTTTTTCTGGCAGGCTACTCTGAAGGAGGCTATGCTACAATGGCCCTGCATAAACTGCTGGAAGAAGAGCATAGCAACGAATTTACTGTTACGGCAAGCGCCCCGGGTGCTGGTGCATACAATAAAACCATTTTTGCCCAGCATATATTAAACAGCAACGAGCCATTAAACTTTATAAATTCATATTTGTGGGTATTGGATACCTATAACCGCGAATATAAGTTAAACAGGCCTTGGAACTATTACCTCAATGAACCCTATGCCAGCCAGGTGCAAAGCAAGGGCCCCTTAACTAATGTAACTAACAAGCCGGCTGAGTTATTTGCTGCACCATTTAAAGAGGGTATTATAAATGGTACCGACCAGGCTACACTTGCTGCTTTTGCAGATAATGATGTTTATGACTGGAAGCCCAGGGCAGCTGTGTTGCTTTTGCATGGCACATCAGATGATTTTGTGCCCTTTTTTAATTCACAGCGGGCCTATAATGCCATGAAAGCCAAAGGTGCGGAGCGGGTAGAGCTGCGGGAGTTAAATGGCAATCATTTTACCGCTACAGCTGGTTATGCACAGGCCGTATTTCTGTTTTTTTCTAATTTCTAAAGTTGGCTTTTCTAAAGCCTTGAAAATGAATAATTGATGAGGTTGGAAAATAGTCTTTGAATTTTGTAAATGTACCTTTTGGCCTAAGCTGCCTATTCAATCTGCTTTTGTATTTGATTAATTTAGTAGCAGAAAACAAGGGGCACTTAATTAGAAAGACTATGAAAAAGCTGTTTATACTATCGCTTGTTGTATTAATGGTATTTGCAGGTGCAATAACACAGGCAAAGGGAGCTGAGCACAGCATGGCTACCGAGAAACTCTTTAAGAAAGATCCTCCACCCTGGGCTCCGGCGCATGGTAAAAGAGCTAAAGTAAGGTATTACTATATACCGGATCTAGAAGTATATTATGACCTGGTGACGGGGCGCTTTGCCTACTGGGGAGGCTCAGGATGGTTATTTTCAGTAAGTCTTCCTGCACGCTACAGCAGTTTTAATTTATATAAAGGCAATATTGTAGTAATGGATTTTACAGGTACAAACCCTTGGCATAACCACAAGTCATATAAAGTAAAATATCCCAAAGGCTATAAGCATGCTCCTGCTCCACATGTAGTGGTAAAAGGCCCGGGCGGGCCACCTGTTAAAATGAAAGGACACCCAGGGCATGGACATGGAAATGATGGAAAAGGTAAGGGTAAAGGAAAAGGCAAAGATTAATTCATAAAAAAGCCCGTTGAAAGTTTTTCAACGGGCTTTTTTATGAATTAATCTTAATGTAAGTTTTTGGGTAAAAATACAAGAAAACTTGGTTTGGATGCATTGGTTATACAGGTTCACGCTTTCCGCTACGTGCAGCACGATAGATAGCTTCCATAATTTTTACGTCCTGCATTCCCATTTCGCCAGGTACGCGGGTAGGTTTATTCTGGAGTATACATTGCGCAAAATCATCCATTTGGGCTGCTTGCTGGTTAATATCCGGAAAGTTTAACGGACCTTTGCTTGTTTTACCTTTTTGCCCCCCATATCCATAAGCAGGGTCAAGTTCAAACCAGCCTTTTTGTGCTTCTGCCCGAAGGTTGCTCATGCGCTTTGCATAGCTTGTTTCGCAGTGTGCTGTTGCTCCGCCCGGAAACTCCATGGTCCAGTGCAGGGTTTCTTCTACCTCATTAAACATCTGGGGCCTTGTTTTCTTTTCTTCGCGGGCCGTAACTGCCACAGGCTCCAGGCCAGTAGTATAGCGGGCGCCTTGTACACTGTATACCCCCATATCCATAAGCGGGCCACCTCCGGCTAGTTTTTTATCCAGGCGCCAACTGTTTGCATCGTTAATTACAAAGCCATTGCCTGTTTTAATGCTATTTACAGGGCCAAACACTTGTTGCTGGCCTAAGCGCATCATTTCCTGGTTGTAAGGCTCAAAATGTAGCCGGTAGCCTATAGAAAGCATTTTATTTGCTTTGTCTCTGGCGGCCAGCATTTGCTGGCATTCCAACACGCTTACTGCCATGGGCTTTTCGCAAATAACATGCTTACCCGCCTCAAAAGCCCGTATAGTATATTCTGCATGCATGCCATTGGGCAATACTATGTAGATTATATCTATATCTGGATTATCTGCAATACGATCAAATGTATCGTAGCTGTAAATGTTTTTGCGGGGCAGATTATATTGTTTCTCCCAGCGGTCTGCCTTGGCAGGAGTACCTGTAACTGCACCAGCCAGTTTGCAATAACGGGTGCTTTGCAGGGCGGGGGCTAACTGGTTCGTGCTATAGCTGCCCAGTCCCACCAGGGCTATGCCTAACTTGCGGTTCTGGGGTAGATAAAAGCCACCTGCTTCTGAGCTTTTTGCCCAGGCTTGTGTAGTACCTGCCAGCCAGGCTGGCGAGTAAAGTGCTGCTGCGCCCAGGCCCAGAGCCAGGTTTTGCAAAAAGCCTCTGCGGCTGTTCAGGGATTGGCTTTGGTGCTTCATAAGCTGCCTACTTTAAACCTTGCCCCACACGACTAAGCCATTTTCCTAATGTTTTAAGCTTTTCAGCTACAGAAGCGTCTGCATGCTCGGCTGCCTTTATGGTTTGCTCGCCCAGCCTATGCATGGAGTCGCCTATGGCTTTGCCATCGCGCTGCCCGCCTGTGCCCGAAAACAGAAGTGAACGTAAGGTTTGAAGCTCATCAGCTATATCTGCCATACCAGGTTTATCGGTATTACGCACTTTTTCGGCCCAGGCATCTATGTTTGCCACAGCAGTGTTCTGGTCCACATCGGTAGGTAGTCCTTCAAGATAGGTAATAGTGGCATCCAGGGTTTCCTGGTTTACTTCTTTGTTGTTTTCCATACAGATTCAGGTATAAAAGTAAGTTTAAATACCTGTGTATACGGCCGCCTGGATAGGGAGTTAAAAAGAAATTTGCTTACAGGGGTTTTACATCCAGTGAGTTCAATACCACGAGCTTAAACCCGGTACCATGCACGTTTATAATTTCTATGGCAGGGTCACTACGGAGGTATTTACGTAGCTTGGTAATATACACGTCCATACTGCGGGCATTAAAGTAGGTATCACTGTGCCATATTTGCTTTAAAGCGATACTACGCTCAAGGGTTTGATTAAGGTTGCTGCCTAAAAGTTTAAGCAGGGCAGATTCTTTACTGGTGAGTTTCTGTGTCTGCCCATCCAGGTTCAAAAGCTGCTTATCATGGTCAAACAGGTACCTGCCAATGCGGAGTATTTCGCCAGCCTGGGGGGCTTCAGCCGGGCGCGATCTGCGTAATACAGCCCGTATGCGTAACAAAAGCTCTTCCATGCTAAAGGGCTTGGTCATGTAATCATCTGCACCCAGGCGCAGCCCTTCCAGAGTATCATCTTTAAGCGATTTGGCTGTTAAGAAAATAATAGGCAAATGCTTATCGATAGTGCGTATGTCGCGGGCCAGCGAAAAACCGTCTTTACGGGGAAGCATTACATCCAGAATACAAAGGTCAAAGGTTTCTTCCTTAAAATAACAGTAAGCCTCTTCTCCATCGCGGGCCAGGCGGGTGCGGTAGCCTTTAATTTCCAGGTATTCCTGCAAAATCTGCCCCAGGTTAGGATCGTCTTCAACTAATAGTAAATAGGTCTGCATACGTGTGGCGGAATGTTCTTAAGAGTTTTGTACAGGCTGGCGGTATGGAATAAATACTTCAAATGTGCTGCCCTGGTGTAGTTGGCTATCCACATTAATATAACCATGGTGTAGCTCTAAAATGCTTTTTACATAGCTCAGGCCCAGCCCGAACCCTTTTACATTGTGTATGTTGCCGGTAGGTACTCTGTAAAATTTATCAAATATCTTTTTTACAGTTTCGCGCGACATGCCTATACCTGCATCGGTGATCTGTATACTTATGCCTTCTGCCAGCGAGTTGGTTTTTATTGTGATCTGGGGTTTTTCCGGAGAGTATTTATTAGCATTATCAAGCAGGTTATGAAGAATATTGGTAAGGTGTACCTCATCTGCTTCTACTACCGGGCTTTGTGCATTAAGTTTTAATTCTACACGGCCCTGGCGCTGCTCTATTTGTACACCTGTATTTTGCAATACATGCGAAATTACCTGGTGCACGTTTACAGTGCTAAGTTTTAAACTCAGGTCACCTTTATCAAGCAGAGCAGCTTGTAATACTTTTTCTACCTGCTGGCCCAAGCGGTGATTCTCATCCCGGATAATCTGCAGGTAACGGCTACGGCCCATACTATTACTCTGTATATCGGGGTCCTGTAGTACCTCGCAGGCCAGTGATATAGTTGAAATAGGAGTTTTGAGCTCATGTGTCATGTTGTTGATAAAGTCATTCTTGATATCAGAAAGTTTCTTTTGCCTTAAAATGGTAATAATGGCAAAGCAAAAGCATCCTATAATGATAAGGATAAGCACCACCGAGCTGGCCAGTACTAGCCAGAGCTTCTGCATAACATAATGCTGCTGACCCGGAAAATGGAGAAGTAGAAAGTTGTCTGCCCCGAAAAGATCGTTAGGAAACAAAACAGCCCTATAGGCATTATTGGGTACTTCGCCGGTAAGAGTAGCATTAGCTACTGTTTGAAATACTTTGCCAGAAGCAGTTTGCACCTTGTACTGGTAGGGAAGTTCTATGCCGTGGTTGCGTACTTCAGCTGCTACCAGAGAGTCAAGCCATTGAGGATTTATGCGTTCTTCCAGGCTGCGTTCGCGGGTAACCAGTTCTTTAAAAACGCTGCTTACAATTTCTGATTGCTGCTCTATCTTCTGAAAACCCTGGCTTAGTTTTGCACGCATTGCCAGGCTGGTATCTGCCAGGGGAATTGTTTCTGTCGTAACCACTTTAGCCGTATTACCTGTAAGTGGAGCCGGCTTTTCTTTGCGCTTCAGGTAGTGGATTACAGCTTCGCCTTTAGTTTTATTGATATGTACTGCATTAATTGATTCTGGTTTAATGCGCTCATTATCCATGGTACTGATAATAAGCTCTTGCAAGGCTGCATTTTTAGAACTCACTATAATGCGTGCATCCTCAGTTACAGACCAGGCCTGAAAATCTTTTTTTCTGGCTTGGAGGCTATCTCTATGCAAGGGCATGGACTTAAGCTCTCCAGGGGTAAGGGTATGCCCTTTGTCTGCCTGGGTATGGTTGCGGTAAATCCGGGTAACATTTTGTGCCCTTCCTATCAGACTATCGGTAGGGTGTATAGCTATACCCTTAACAGGCTGTCCTCTTTCTATAAAAAATTCTCTGTAATGAGTATTCTTAGCAGTAGTCCGCAGCTGTGCAGGCAGCGAGTCAATTGCTATATAGGTGTTAAACACAGGGGCGGAGTCCCTGGCATTTGGTTTTGAAAGTCGGATTGTATCTAAGCCATTGTAATACACGATATCGGAAGATAACAGGCTATCGGGCAAAAATTGGATACTGCGTGGCTCTGTACCAGCCACAGATTTAATAGATGGAGCAGCGGGAGTATATATCCTGGGGGAAGGCAGGTTGCCTTTAGGTAAAGGAAACTTTAGCGTGGCAGTAAGGGTATCGTATATAGGTTCATCGGAGGGTGGGGAGGTAACAGCCTTTGTTTTAAACTTAGCCTTTGGCTGTGGAGAAAGAGAAGGTAAGGAGGTTTTGTTTTTCTCCTGCTGGGTTGCCTGCTGGCTGGCAACCAGGGTTTCCTGAAAATATACCCTCTTAGAAGCCATATCCAGCGCTTCCTGCTTTTCCAGTTTTCGTACAATGGTCTGGAGTGCCTCGTTTACATCCTGGTCAAAGCGCTCTTTTTTTACAGTAAGGGCATGGTCTATCCAGTACCATTGAAAGGCAATAAGCCCCGCAAGAGCCAAAGACATAAAAACTACTATAAACCGGATCTGCCTTTTGTTCATGGCTGTAGTAATATGTAGCAAAAGAAGGAGTGTAATGCCCTGTTGGTCAAGTAATACAAGGCTGCTTTATACAAATATACAGTTCTTTTTAGCGCCCGGGTAGCTTTTAACATTCTTTAACATTCTTTAACCAAGCCTTAACTATAAGGCGTTAAATGGCCCCTTACCTTTGAGATATAAATTTTACAAACTCAAAAATGTTAGCCATGAACACGTCTTTTATAATCCGCCATACTATTTTATTAGGAATACTGCTAGGGGCAGCAAAGTTGCAAGCCCAGGGGCAGCCACAAACAAAACCAGGTGAAAGAAAACTGGTAAAAGTTACCATAGAAACCGAAGAAAACGGTGAGAAAAAGGTAACGGAGCATACATTTGAAGGTAAAAGCGGCCCCTCTGTAATTTACCTGGGTACGAACGGCAAAGTAGATACCCTCGACAGGCATTTTAGAAAAGGTGCTGTAAATGTATACACACCTAAAGATGGTGTTCGGCATGTGTATATTGACTCTATACTGGGTAGTGGCCGGCTTCATCACTTCAGGGAAGTAATTACATCTCAAAGTCAAGTAAAGCTAGATAGTCTTATGGCTACACTGCCAGAGGGCAGAGAAGGAAAAATACATGAGTTCAGGCACGGAAAAGATACGCAATACATTTTTCTGAAAGATGGAAGTGGTGTAAAAATGAATGCTGATACATTATTTTTCAAGGATATATCTGCGTATGGAAACCAAGAGGTATTTATTATAAGAAAGAGCAAAGGCCCGGAAAGTAACAGCGTGCACTCCACAGGCACTTCTGCTACAGATCCAGGGATAATTACTGAAGCTAAAGCGGCCATTCAGGTATATCCTAACCCAAGCAATGGAGTATTTACTATTAGCATGCAAGCCGCTGCCCGAGGAAATGCACTATTAACTATTACTAATGCTGCAGGAAAAGAAGTGTACCGCGAGAAGTTAAAAAATGTGGGTGGTGCTTATCATAAAGAGATAAACCTGGAACAGTTACCAAAGGGCATGTACGTAGCAAGAATAACACAAGGAAAGCAAAGTGCTCATCAGAAAATATTGATTCAATAAAATGTTAATGTGTTTGTTTGTTAAGTGTGTAGTCTGCCTTCTCCAGGGGCAGACTTTTTTATGCTCTAATAATACGTTTGGATATTTGATGTATGTAAATGAAAAGTGTATACTTGAATCAAACAACAAAATAAGCTTTTATGAAATACATCGTTTACATAGCATTTTTGTTTGCTCCCTTTATGGGATGGGCGCAAAAAGCACCTGCAAAACGCCCCCCGCAGCGTACTGTTAAAAGTGCTGCTCCTGCCACCCGATGTGTGCTTCCAGGGCAGGGTTATATGATACAGGTGGTTACCGATATGCTAAGAAGGCAGAGCGAAGCCTGGAATGAAGGCGACCTGGTAACCTTTATGCAGGATTATTGGAAATCTGACTCTCTTCGTTTTATAGGCAGAAGTGGAGTGGTGTTGGGCTGGCAGAATGTATTGGCAAATTACCAGCGCAGCTACCCCGATAAAGGGGCAATGGGTAGGCTCGCTTTTGATTTGCTTACAGTAGAGGTGCTAGGCCCAGAGGCTTGTGCTGTAGTAGGGCGCTATCGCTTAAAACGCGAAGAAGAAGAGGCAGAAGCCTCAGGTCATTTTACCCTTTTGCTTCGGAGGGTAAATGGGCAATGGGTAATCGCTTCAGATCATTCCAGTTAAAATAAGTTTAATCAACCCTTATGCACTGATTGCGTTAATATACCTGTATAAGTACAAAACAATCGTATCAATACAGGTATACTAAATCACATTTCTAATCAGATCATATGAAGTTGACACACATTTTTTCATATAAAAGTTTTTTTGCGGCTCTTGGCCTTGGCTTTATGTCCATGCTGATGAGCTGCGATAACCAATCTTCATCCCGTACTACTACCCAGTACGATAGAGATACCTCTGCCAGTGCACAACGGGCAAGAGAAGAGCAAGCTTCGGGTGAGGGAACACAAACTAATTCTAACCCTAATGAAGGACCTCATATGAGCCGTGGAGTTGGCTCTGCAGTAGGTACTGCGGTAGGTGGTGGCGAAAGCACTTTTGAAGATACTACAGGAGGCAGCCAGAGAATACGCCAGGAGGGTAGTGGGGCAGACCAAACCACTCATGGCCCAGCAGGCGACCCCGGTGGAACACCTGTAAGTCCATCAGGCCGTCCGGCAAGACCATAATTAAAATACTAAAAGATTAACAGGCCCGGATGGATGTCCGGGCCATATTTTTTAATATGATGTATATAACTAAACTTTTAAAGGTACTGAGTGGTGGTGCTGTAATAATACTGGGGCTTGCCGCATGCCAAGGCGACACTAATACACAAACCGATGCAGTTACCACCGTGCCCGATACTGTTAGGATAGAAGTGCCCCAGGATCAAACCGAAGTGGGTACGCGCCGTAATGCCGGGTCTGGTATTTTAGGTACAGGCACAAGTGCACGCACTGCAGATACCATACGCCCTCTAAACTCACAGATAGATTCTTCGGCCCTTCGCTAAAACACTTCTGTGTTTTGTAATTAGCTGATTGTTAGTAAATTATGTTGTAAATATTAACCCTTTTAAAAAGCTTCCGTACATAGATACTGAAAGTAAAACTGAGGTAAATATTTGAACATCAGTTATTTATAATTTAATTCAACAGCTATGATTAATATGAATTTTAAGAAGGAAAAGTCGGTACTTATGAAATGGGCAGGTATGCTTGCCATTGGTACATCAGTAATGCTTTTCTCTTGTGATAATAGAACTGACAGAGGTGGTGCAGGAACAGGTACTGGAACCGGAACAGAAACAGGTATGGGTACAGGGACTACAATGGATAGAGATACTGTAACCAGGCCAGGCTCTGGCTATGACAGAGACAGAGGTACAACAGGTACCGGTACTGGCTTAGGTACAGGAACCGGAACTGGAACAGGTATTGGCACTGGCACTGATGATCGGGATACTGTAGGTTTCCGTGATAGCAGAAATGCAGCAGAGCGTGATTTACAGGATGCCCGCCAGGACAACCGAATGAGACTGGAGCGTGATACCCTGAACCGTATGCGTAATGACCGTAGAAACTCTGGAACTACTGGTGCCGGAACAGGCATGGGTACAGGAGCTGGTACAGAAATGGGCTCTGGCCAGGGAAATACACAAGGTGACAGGGATATGGGTACTACAACTACTGGCCCAACTTATGACAGGATGGGCGATACTGATAGCAGAGGTGCCGGAACAAATACATTAGGAACTGAAAGCAATTATGGCAGAGGCTCTGGTAGCCAGCAGACTAACCAACAAGATAATGCACGTGGCACAATGAGGCAGGATGCATCAACAAGACCTTAATAGGGTGGGTTTAACATAGAGGAAGCGGGCTGTTCCAGTTTTGGACAGCCCGCTTTTTTATGCCTGGTTAACTTTAAAGGCCAGTGCCAGAAGTAAAATCGGTGCGTACATTAATATAGCCCGGGTATGTAAGCGGAACATTACCCACCATAACAGTAGGGCGTATTTTCATCATCATGCGGCTTGGCTGGCCTCCTTGCCCGGCCAGGTTAAGGCCAAAGTTAATAATTGCATCGCGTGAACGGCCAGAAAGAGCCTGCATTAAGTCTACATTTATACGCAGCGGGAGTGTGTTAACCTGGTTCCCTGCTATATCCAGGCGGTTATCAACACTTCCATTAGTCATTTCTACATCATCTATAAAAAGGATCCAGTCAAATCGGTTCATAGATGCCTGTGTATCGTTGGGGTTTCGCACATCCATGTTAAGCACAAAATTGAGGGGTAGCTTATTGCTGGCCAACGCGCCTGTTATAGCTGCAGCCTGGCTCAGGTTTAAATCGGCCATGCTGCGTATTTGTTGTACATTTACATTGGCAAGAGTAGTATTCTGTACATCGCGCAGCCTGAACTCACAACGGGCTATGTTAGCCATTTGCTGTAACTGGCGGCCTACACCGCAACCTGCTGCAATCAACAGAAGGCTGGCAAATACAATAGAATAAAGAGCTGTTTTTCTCATTTTTACATTAAATAACTAAATAACGGAGTTTTCTTTATTGGGGAATAGGCCCAATAAACAGATCATCTGTATTGATCTCTACCTGTACGGTATCTGGCTTTGGTAATACTGTGCGGCACATATAGGGTTTACTTATTTTTACTTCCGGCTTCGGAAAGCGCCCCATGGTAATGCCTAGCTCTTTATCATTATAGAGCTTCATCATATAAATTCCATAAATAGGCAGCGCGGTTTTAGAGCCCTCGCCTGTAGAGGTGGTACGGAAATGTATGCTCCGGTCTTCGCCACCTACCCAGGTTCCTGTTACCAGGTCTTTGGTTACCCCCATAAACCAGCCGTCAGACTGGTTGGATGAGGTGCCGGTTTTGCCGCCAAATTCATTGCCCCGATGCATATCATATTGAAATAATGCCTGTACGGTGCCTCGTGGCTCTTCCAGGGTGCCTTTAAGCATGTGCACCATTAAAAAAGCAGTTTCTTCTTTTAATACCCTTTGCTGCCTGGCTGTAAACTGGTGTATAATATTACCGTTACGGTCTTCAATACGTGCTACCAGCAGGGGTTCGTTCCATACTCCCTTATTTACAAAGGCTGAGTAGGCGCCTACCATTTCATAGATATTAACATCGCTGGATCCGAGGCCAATAGAAGGTACAGATTCCAGGCGCTTACGGGCTGTATCAATTCCCATGAGGTGGGCTTGCTCCTTTACTACCTCCCAGCCATTAACCTTATCATTACCTAACTTTTCAGTTAGTTGTGCAGTAATGGAGTTGATAGAGCGTGCCATAGCCCAGCGCAAAGTCATAGGCTCATAAGAGAAAGTACGATCTGTATTTCGGGGCGACCAGGCTTTTTTCTCGCCATTTTCTACATAGCGTATAGTAATAGGCTGATCTACCATTTTAGTACAGGGCGAGTGGCCTTTTTCAATAGCCGCAGCATATACAAATGGCTTAAAGGCCGAGCCGGGCTGTCGCATGGCTTGCTTTACATGGTCATACTTAAAACGGTCATAGTCAATGCCACCTACCCAGGCTTTGATGTGGCCGGTAAAGGGGTCCATAGTCATCATGCCGGCGTGCAAAATATGCTTATAATAGCGCAGGGAGTCCATTGGACTTAAGGTAGTATCAATATCGCCTTTGTAGGAGAATATCCGCATAGGGCGCGGCGTGTTTAACACACTGTCTATAGCAGCCTTGTTGTTGCCATAGTGCTTTTTCAGGTTTCTGTACGTTTCGGTACGGGTAATAGCATTTTCTATAAAATTGGGTATCTCATTGTTTTTTTCATCTACCCACGGGTTGCGGCCTTTCCAGTGTGCATAAAACTTATTCTGCAGATCTTCCATCCGTTCGCGTACTGCATCTTCTGCATGTTTCTGCATACGGGAGTCTATAGTAGAGTAAATGCGGAGGCCATCAGCATACAAGTCGTACCCGTTTCGTTCGCACCAATCTTGCAAATAGCTGTTTATGGTTAGCCTAAAATACTTCTGCGGCCCGTCAACATGGTTTTCGATGCGCGGATTTAGGTTTATGGCTTTGCTGCTAAGTGTATCGTACTGGGTCTGGTTTATAAAGTTGTACTTAGCCATTTGCGACAATACAACATTGCGGCGTGTTAAAGAACGCTCGGGGTTTACAAAAGGGCTATAGGTGGTAGTTGCTTTTAGCACTCCTACCAGGGTAGCACTTTCGTGCACATCAAGGTCCATAGGATCTTTGCTAAAAAAAGTACGCGAAGCTGTTTTTATACCGTAGGCGTTGCTGCCAAAGTCTACAGTATTCAGGTACATGGTAAGGATCTCCTCTTTGGTATATGCCCGCTCAATACGCACAGCTGTAATCCACTCCTTAAACTTGTATATCATTACGTTGAGTACTGGTACATTACCCAAACGTCCCTGCGAGCTTTGCCCTCGAATCTTAAAAAGGTTTTTGGCAAGCTGCTGGGTAATGGTGCTGCCACCGCGGTTGCTACCCTGTGCAGAATAAATAATAACCGAGCCCAGCGACTGAAAGTCTATACCAGCATGGTCATAAAAACGTACATCTTCTGTAGCGATAAGTGCATCAACCAAATGCTTTGGAATCTGGTCATAGCTTACCGGGCTGCGATTTTCGCGGTAATATTTGCCCATAAGCTCTCCGTCTGCGCTGTAAAGCTCAGAGGCTACGGCAATCTGGGGGTTCTCAAGCTTACCTACGCCCGGAATTTCACCATACAGGTTAAACAGGTTTACGGTTATGCTCCAGAAAAAAAAGATAACTAATAAGGTTAAGGCCAGAAATGCCTTCCATAAACGTAGGGTAATACGTTGATAGCGGGATTCGTACTGGTTTGTTCTAGGCCATATCCTGCGTAGAGCGGCCCTGAAATTATCACGAAATGTATTCACCACTTAAATTATTTCCTCAAATATAGCGCTTGTTAGCTTAGCGATTGTAGTAAGTCCAATCTGTTTTGCCCAGTCTAAAGACGTATAAACAGCACTTTCTGTTTTTGCTGATTTTAATAAAGAGGCTTATGCCACAAAAACCGGGCTAATTATATAAATACAGATTATAAATACTTCTGTACCAGGCGTACCAGTTGCTGGGTTCGTTCCGAATACGGAGGGTAAAACATTTTAATAGCACTAAAGCCTTGCCGCTGCCGCAATACAGCTTTTTCGTTGGTAAACTCTTTAAAACCATAATAGCCATGCGATTTACCAATGCCACTATTGTTTACTCCACCAAAAGGAAGGTTAGGGTTTAATATATGCAGTAGTGTATCATTTATAGAGCTACCGCCCGCGCTTGTCTGGCTGGTAAGGGCAGTAATATTTTTATTGCTGCTGCTAAATACATACAAAGCCAGGGGCTTAGGCCTGTTGTTTATGTATGCAATGGCATCATCTAAAGAAGTGTAAGTACAAACCGGGAGCAAAGGTCCAAATATTTCTTCCTGCATAACCTGCATCTGCTCATTTACGCGGGTAAGTACCGTAGGGGCAACATAGCATTCTTCAGGCGCAGACTCCCCTCCGGTTACTACTTGAGCACCCTTAAGAGTAGCATCATGGAGCAGGCTTTGTATACGCCCAAAATGACGTTTGTTTACAATGCGGGTATAGCTTTTAGAGCTCTGCTGGCTATCTGCAGGCCCATAAAAAGCTTCAACAGCCTGGCGTAAATGCTTCAACAGGGAGGCTTCAATATTTTTATGGGCCAGTATATAATCTGGTGCTATGCAGGTTTGGCCACAGTTGGTAAATTTACCAAACACAATTTTTTGGGCGGCATCGGCCAGGTTAGCGGTTTCGTCTATCACCACAGGCGACTTGCCTCCCAGTTCTAGCGTAACCGAAGTCAGATGTTTGGCTGCGGCCTGCATTACAATTTTGCCCACCTCCGGGCTGCCTGTAAAAAAGATATGATCAAAAGGAAGGGATAAAAGCTGGCTGGATACCTCTTTGTCGCCTTCTATAACAGCTACTTCCTCGTCTTTAAAGTGCCTGCTGATCATTTTGCTAATAAGAGCTGCCGTGTGGGGTGTAACTTCAGACGGCTTTAATATAACTGTGTTGCCTGCACTTATAGCCGATACCAGAGGGTCCATCAATAGCATGAAAGGGTAATTCCAGGGAGCAATAATAAGAGTTACACCTTTGGGTTCAGGGTATACCCATGATCGGGTGCCGGCAATGGTAAGCGGAGTACTTACCCGTTTGGGTTTCATCCACTTATCCAGGTGGCTAATGGCAAAATCTATGGATTTCAATACAGGGATAATTTCTGTTAATTCTACTTCTACACCCGGTTTACGGAAATCGGCATAAATAGCGGCTTTTATATCTTCCTGTGCATTAAGAATAAGCTGCTTTAGCGACTTTAGCTTTTGTATTCGTTGCTTGCTGGTTGTTGCTCTTAGTGTTCCTTTATAAGCTTGCTGCCGGTTAAATACCTCTTCAATATAAGTAGGGGCTGGTGTTTGAGGTGTTTTCGTGTTGATCAGGGTTTCCATAGTATTTAAATAGGCTCTACTGCAGAATGGTAAAAGCTAATAATAATACAATAAATCTATTTAAATAAGAACCCAATATAAAAAAATGAGTTCAAATATTACCAATGTTAAGATAATGTTACCTAAATGTTAACCCGTGGTAAATTTTTTAGTATATTCACAGAGGCAACCAAGCTGTTTAGGTTTTGCAAAAGCTGCGGATATGAAAAAAATATATCTTCTTGTTTTGATTCTGGTAAATACTCAACTGCTGTTGAGGCCAGCTTGTTATGGCCAATACCGTATGCAGATAGTTGCTACACCTATAGACAAGGCCGAAGATATAGTAACACCAGCAAATGCTTCGGTAAACTTACTGCCCGACTTTTTGCAGGTAGATGTAGACAACCTTGCTCAGCAAACTCAAGCAGAGGCAAATTTTTTAAACTTTTATAATACGCTTGAACAGCTGAAGGTAAAGAGAAAGTCAGATGCCTGGTTCTTGGAAAAGGTGTTTTACCTTACCCAAAAAGAGTATTTGCATACCTTTGGTATGTACGAGCCGCTTTCTGTAGTTTTAAATCAAAAAATATATAATTGCGTTAGTGCTACTGCTTTATATGCCTTGTTGCTGGATAAACTGGGGTATACCTATGAAGTTAAAGCTACACCTTTTCATTGCTATCTTGTAGTGCACGCTGGTAAGCGGAGTTATCTTTTTGAATCTACTGACGCAGTACATGGTTTTGTAAAAGACCCTGCAATAATCAGGCACCTGGAAGCACAGTATTTAAAAGATGCGCAACAAGGTGCTGTGAAGCTTAAAATGGACTACACTGCTTCAAACCTATTGGTAAGTGCTGACTTAAAGAATCTGTGTGGGCTGTTGTATTATAACCAGGCCGTAAAACTATATAATCAGCAGCAAGCCCTGCAAGCTCTGCAAGCCTTGTACAAAGCAAATGCTTATTATTCTTCTCCCTGGGTAGCTTCTTTTATAGACTTGTGCCTGGTGCAGGTTTTTGCTGATACAGAAACACAGGAAAAATATTGGCAGGCCTTAGGAAAAAAAGCAGAAGATTAATTTTTTTCTGCCCCACCTTTGTGAACCAACACTACTATAGCTACTGTTTGAGCTAATTACAGCCGATATGCAACCTTTTTAAAAAGCTTGTAAAAATATTTATAAGTTTGCAGTATCGTTTGTGCAGAGGTACACCGAAGTGCCTCTTAGCCAAATATTTTTATAAATACCTTATGAAAAGAGTAGTAGTTACCGGCATAGGCGCTCTAACTCCCCTCGGCCATACCGCTGGCGCATTCTGGGATAATTTAGTAGCTGGCAAAAGTGCCGCTGCCCCTATCACTAAATTTGATACCACTCATTTTAAAACACGTTTTGCCTGTGAACTAAAGGGTTTCGATCCTTTGGATTATATGGATAAAAATGAGGTGCGCCGCAATGATCCTTTTGTGCACTATGCCCTGGTAGCAGTAGAGGAGGCTTTAAGAAATTCGCAACTTAACCTTGACCAGGTAGATAAAACCCAGGTAGGTGTAATATGGAGCTCTGGTAATGGTGGCGTTACTACCTTCCAGCAGCAAATTGAAGAGTTTACCGAAGGCGGGCGCATTCCAAAATTCAATCCTTTTTTGATGCCTAAAATCCTGGTAAATATTGCCTCTGGTGTAATTTCTATAAAGCATGGCCTGCTCGGTATGAACTACACTACGGTATCGGCTTGTGCATCGGCCAATACTGCCTTTATGGATGCTTTAAACTACATTCGCTGGGGTAAGGCCAAGGTAATTATAACCGGTGGCTCCGAAGCACCTATCTGTGAGAATACGATTGGAGGTTTTGGTGCTATGAAGGCCCTGTCTACCCGCAACGAGGATCCGGCTTCTGCCTCAAGACCTTTTGATGTGGCCCGCGATGGTTTTGTGATGGGTGAGGGTGCAGCTGCCCTGGTATTTGAAGAATATGAGCATGCCGTTCGCAGGGGCGCGCCCATTTTAGCCGAAATAGCTGGTGCAGCTATGACAGCCGATGCCTATCACCTTACAAGTACTCACCCCGAGGGAGAGGGAGCACAGCGCGCTATTAAATTAACCCTGGCTGATGCGGGCATAGCTCCGGAGCAGGTAGATTATGTAAACGCGCACGCAACCTCAACACCACTTGGCGATAATAGCGAAATGACTGCCATTGCTTCGGTTTTTGGAGAGCATGCTTCAAAGCTACATATTAGCGCCACTAAGTCTATGACCGGGCATTTACTCGGTGCAGCAGGCGCTATCGAAGCACTGGCCTGCATCATGGCAATACAAGAGGGTATTATACCGCCTACAATAAATACTACAGAGGTAGATCCTTTATTACCGGCCGGGCTAAACTATACGTTGGGTACGGCGGTGCGTAAAGAAGTAAATGTAGCCATAAGCAATGCTTTTGGCTTTGGCGGGCACAATAGTGTTGCTTTGTTCAAAAAAATTTAAAGAGCAGGCATTAACTAAAAAGAGCGACAGAAATATATTTCTACCGCTCTTTTTTTGTTCTTACTTCTGGCTGTATTCAGGCTTAAGTTTGTCTTTAAACACCTTTCTGAATTTATCTACCTTAGGTCGTATTACATAGCTGCAATAAGGTTCGCCTCCATTGCGCTCAAAATAGCCCTGGTGGTAATCTTCGGCCGGGTAAAACTCTGTCAAAGGCTCAATAAAGGTTACAATCGGGCTTGGAAAAGCGCCCGAAGCATCTAACTCTTTTTTATATTTTTCTGCACGTTGTTTCTGCTGTTCGTTATGGAAAAATACAATTGACCTGTATTGGGGGCCTACATCATTACCCTGACGGTTTAATGTGGTGGGGTCATGGGTAGCCCAAAATACTTCCAACAGCTCATCATAACTTATCTTGGCAGGGTTATATGTAATCTGGAGTACTTCTGCATGGCCTGTAGTACCGGTACATACTTGTTTGTAGGTAGGGTTTTTTACATGCCCACCCATATATCCTGATACCACTTTCTCTACGCCTTCCAGTTCCTGAAAAACAGCTTCTGTACACCAGAAGCAACCATTGCCAAATGTTGCTAACTCCATAGTTTTGTCTGTATTTGTAAGTTTTCCCTTTGCTTGCAGCGGGCTTTGTGCCTGCGTTTTGCCAGGCCTCATAAGCAAACCTGCCGCAATAATGCCGGCAATAAGTACTACTGATAAGGCTATATACTTCATCTGGGAAATTAATTTATTGATATAAACCATTAACAACTTTTGCCGTGCGAATGTTCTTTTTTGAAAATTAGTTCTCTGCAAACATACGGGCTAAGCAGCGTTTGGGATTTTTTACAATAATTTACTCGATAACAAGACTGCGGCTTGTGGCCGAATAGGCGTTGAAATAACCCATAGCGCCATTATCAAAATTAGAAACAGGATTAGCCGGTGACGCAGAATTAGCACCTCCGTTACTAAGTGCTTCGCTTAAGGTTCTGAAATACTCATACACCCGCTTATCTATACTTTGAAGCTGTACTTGTACTGTATCATTAGCTTTAAGGGAAAAGCTGGCATCGCGGTTCAGTAGGGTGGCGCTAAATTGCTGTCCATTATTAAGCCTGTCTTCTGCAATATAAATAGAGTTATCGGTTTTGTTGCCCTTGCGTTGTAGTAGTCGGTAAAAATTACCAGCCTGCTCCGGATCCTGGTAGTATACCCGCACAGCTTTGCTTGCTACCGGACCAAACCGAACATCGCGCTGTATGAGCGAATCGATTGCTACCGGCAGCGGCATAGTAGCACTGGCACGGTACTCTTTGCCCTCTGCCTGTACTACTACTGTATAGGTTCTACCTGGTATGCCAGTTATGGCGCTGGTTATGTATATACCTGGAATTTCTTCTGAAAGCAGCACACTGTTACCTGCATTATCGCTTAGGGTTACTTTAGCGCCACTTACCTGTGGAAATACATTGGGTTGGTTGTAATTGATAACTTTAGATAGCCTTACCCTATGGGGTACCATCTCCTGGTCAGATACTTCTGCTTCAATAACAAGTGCCTCATTTGTATCCTTCAGGTCTACTTCAATTACTTTCTGGCAAGCGCTTGATGCTACTACAAGCAGTGCCAGTGCTGCTGTATGCCAGAAGCCCGCTAAAACGTTACGAGCAGATAAATGTATATTAGAAATACGCATGCAATTAAAACTTAAAGTTATAGGTAACAGAAGGTACCATTCTGAATAAGGAAGTTTGTACCGCATCGCTACGGCTTGGATCATCCTGGTTCTGCTCAAACGTAATCATAAAGGCATTTTCGCGCCCATACAGGTTATAAACAGAAAAGGTCCAGCTAGACTCAAACCTCTCGGTTTTTTTGCGCATCCAGGTGGCGCCCAGATCCATACGATGGTAGTCGGGCATGCGGTAGCCATTGCGCTCAGTATAATAGTTTACTACATGGCCCATGGCCTCGTACTTGCCACTCGGAAAAGTAACCGCATTACCGGTATAATACACCCATGTGCCCGAAAGCGACCATTTGGGGCTAAGCTCGTACATACCTACTACCGAAATGTCATGGGTTCTGTCCTGGCGGGCAGGGTACCAGTTTCTATCATTGATGCCATCGATCTGACGCTCAGTGCGCGATAGTGTGTAGCCTACCCAGCCGTTAAAGCGGCCTGCTTTCTTTTTCAAAAAGAACTCTACTCCATAAGCGCGGCCTTGGCCAAACAGTAGTTGCGACTCCACCGCCTCGTTAAAATTAAGCTGTGCTCCATCACGGTAATCAATCTGGTTTTGCATATGCTTGTAGTAGGCTTCTGTAGAGAACTCAAATACATTATCCATAAAGTTCCTGTAATAGCCCAGCGAAACCTGGTCGGCTATCTGGGGCTTTACATTATTACTGCTAGGTATCCACAGGTCGGTTGGGCTGCCGGTGGTTGAGTTTGATATAAGGTGCAGGTTTTGAGTGTTGCGTGCATAGGCTGCTTTTATGGAGCTGTTCTCATCCAGAATATAGCTTGCAGATAAGCGAGGTTCCGGGTTCACATAGGTTTTTACGATCTGTCCTGCACGGAAACTGGTTGTATCGATGGCTTCGCCCATGGCGCTATACGTGTAAAAGTTACCCGGGCCCAGTGCGCTAAAAACGTTAAGCCGTAAGCCGTAGGTAAAGTTAAGCCTATCAGTAAGCGCTAGTTCGTGCGAAGCGTAGGCTGCATTTTCCCAGGCATTGCGGTTGCTTAGCCTGCGGTTGATGCTGTTTACACCTGTTATTGTTACTACTCCAGGGGTAACGGCATGGTACACCGTATTAAAACCAAACTTAAGAGTGCTCCCTGTACCGGCATAATATTCAAAGTCCTGCTTTATATTATAATCCTGTATTCTGGAAATGATATCGATGTTTGTCTGGCGGAGCGTAAGGCCAATGTTGTAATCATAATTGCTTATAATTAGCGAGGTATTTGAAAATAGCCTGTCATTTACCAGGTGGTTCCAGCGCAAAGTACCGGTGGCATTGCCCCAGTTAAAATTAAACATCTTGTTAAAGCCCAGCACATCTTTGCCAAAATAGCCTGAAAGAAAAATCCGGTTTTTATCATTGATCCTGTAGTTGGCTTTTAGGTTAGTATCATAAAAGTAAAGCGAGGAATTACGCCTGATGTCCTGGTTAGAGAGTTTCAGAAACATATCGGCATAGGTTCTGCGGCCCGAAATCATAAAAGACCCTTTGTCTTTTATAATGGGACCTTCAAGGTTAAGGCGCGAAGATATTAAACCAATACCGCCACTGGCGCCAAAACGCTTGCTGTTGCCTTCATTCATTTTAATATCCAGTACTGAAGATAGCCGGCCACCATACGCAGCAGGGCTGTTGCCTTTATAAATGGTTACGTCTTTTATGGCATCAGAATTAAATACCGAAAAAAAGCCCAGCAGGTGAGAAGCATTGTATACGGTTGCCTCATCTAAAAGAATAAGGTTTTGATCTGCTCCGCCGCCTCGTACATAAAAGCCACTGCTACCCTCGCCAGCCGATTTAATACCAGGTATGAGCTGTATGGTTTTTAGCACATCGCGCTCACCCATCAATACTGGTATTTGCTCAATATCTTTGATGCTGAGTTTTTCCATCCCCATCTGGTTGCGGGTAATGTTATCATTGGCTTTCTCACTTTTTACAACAACCTCCTGTAGTTGGGTGCTGCTTTCAGAAAGGCTGAAGTCTTGCTTTACAGGCTGGTTCAGGCGTATGGTGGTAGTTTTACTATCATAACCCATGTATTGGGCCACAAGTGTATACTGACCTTCAGGCAGCGTAACAGAATAAAAGCCATACGCATTGGTAACAGCACCGGTACCGGCAAGCTCTTTTACCTGTATGGATACTCCTATCAGCTCTTCACCATTTTTCTGATCTTTTACATAGCCACTAATTGTGTATTTATTTTGGGCCAGAGAAATGCCCCAGCAAAAAATCAACAGGAGTGTTGAAAGAAACTTGATCATGTGATTACTGCTATCTTGTATATGCAGCAGTAAAATTAATTGGGTTTGTTTGGTTCTGCAAATAGTGAACCACGGGCTTGTGTACCTTATTTTTAGTTATTGCTGGTTTTATTTGCTGATTTTGAGGCTTTTAGGGGTGGGTGGTGGCTGTATTATACGGGTAGTTAACAAGGCATGTATAATTAAAGCAATATGATAGCAGAATTTTAACGATAACAGCGCAGGTTATGGCTTAGTGCCACAACCTGGCTCCACCTTTTATGCCATCCTGGTTTGATACAATAACAATATTATCGTCTAGCCTGAAGTCTATTTTATCGGCACTGCCACCTCCTATATACAGTGTGTCGTAATTAAAAACTGTTTTCAGGATTTTAATACTTTTTTCTACCCGGCCATTCCATTTTTTCCTGCCTATGCTTTTTAAAGATTTTTTTCCAAGGTATTCGTCATAGGTTTTGCCTTTGGCTACAGGGTGATGAGCCAACTCTAAATGGGGCAGAAGGGCACCGTTATAAAACAGGGCGGTACCAAAGCCTGTACCCAGGGTTGCTACCATTTCAAGACCTTTGCCATGCACCACACCCAGGCCCTGCAGATCTGCATCATTAATAACCCTTGCCGGCTTGCCTAAAAGCTCACTTAGTTTTTTGCTTAGGTCTACCTGGTGCCAAGTGTTATTATCCAGGTTAGGGGCAGTAATTACCACACCTTCTTTAACATATCCCGGAAAGCCGGCCGATATTTTTTCGTACTCCGGAAAACCCCTTACCAGGCTCTGAATAGCACCAAGTACTTTGGCCGGTGTAGCAGGCAATGGGGTTTCTACTTTTACATATTCCATCTGCAGATTGCCTTCCATGTCTAAAACAGTAGCCTTTATATGCGAGCCTCCAATATCAATCGAAAGTATCTTTTCTTCGGTTGTTGCCATGTTTGTTGGTTTTTGAGGCTTTAATATAAGGATTTTTGGGAGTTTATAACTGGCTTGATTCAAAATATATATACAAAGAGCATGATTTTGCTTTTACACGCTTATTAAATACAGTAAAGATAAAAGCCGGCGCTTTGGGCACGGGGTTTAAACAATTTATATGCTTTACCTTACATTGCAACTAAGTAAATCACAACAATGTCTCTTTTTTAGAATATTAAATTTACTTTTGATACGTTCGGCAGGGCTTAGGGTAAGGTGCTGCTTTTAATTACTATCACACATTCTATGAAAAAACAGCTACTCTTATTTTTATTTCTGTTAATAACTGGTATAGGCTCTGCCCAATCGCTTAACTGGGTAATGGCTCCTGAGGTACTACTTAAAGAAGGATATACAGGCAAATATGATGTAGACCTGGATAAGGTTGCTAAAGCTCCGGATGGTGGTGTATTAATGATGGGCTTTATAAGAGGTAGGTTTAACTTTGCTGGCATTACCGTAGATGCTGCCAACAGTGATTTTTCATCAGAAGGCTTTTTAATTAAGTTTGACGCGCAAGGCAAGGCGCAGTGGTTTAAAAAATACACAGCCTTAGGCTCTGTAAGTATAGATTCTGATGAGGCCGGTAACATATATATTATAGGAAGGTTTGCAAGCAATCCATCGTCAGAACCCAGGTTTATATCCTGTTCTGTTCCTGCAGACCCCGACTATACATCATCTTATTATATGACAAAGCTAGACCCTCAAGGAAATTGCCTGTGGGTAAAAAAAGTAGGAACAGGAAATTATTCTTTTATTCATTCCATAGCAATTGCAAAATCTGGTAATATAATAGCAACAGGCAGGGGTAGCGGTACATTAGGAACCAATAGCCTTACTGACAATATGTTTGTTGCATCTTTTAACGCTACAGGTGAATTAGGGTGGGTGGTACAAGGCAGTGCCAGTGTAAGTTCGATTGGTAATAGTGTTGCTTTGGATGATGCTGAAAATATTTATGTTTCAGGTTCTTATAATGGTAGTTCAATATCTTTTGGAGATAATAAAACGGTTGCTGCTACCTCGGGTATGTATGTTGTTAAATTCAACGCTACCGGGCAATGCCAGTGGGCCTCAAATGCCGGTGGGTATTCGTTAAGGCCCAGCCCTGCCGGTATTGTAAGCGATGCAGTAGGCAATACCTATGTTAGTGGTATTACTAGGAAAGACTCCAAATTTGGGGACCGGGTACTTAGTGCTAGTATAAACGATCCTTTTTTTATAGCCAAATATGCTCCTAACGGGCAATGTGAGTGGGTAAAAGGAAGCAGTGGCGCTACAGGGCAGCTGGGCGGTTTAGTTACCCTCGATAAAGATAACGTTTATATAGGAGGTAGTTTTAGCGGAACTGTTTCTTTTGGCTCGTTGAGTATTGAAAGTACTTCACATGTTTCTTTTATGGCAGCTTTTAAGGTAAGCAATGGCGAAGAAAACTGGCTTGTTAAAACAAAGGGCGCATATGCAAGAGGGTTGTTAAAAAACAGGCACGGTCATTTATACCTTGCTGGAACTTTAGCCTCTGCCTGGACAGGCTACACAAATGGAATACATATTTATTTAGCCCAGTATGCAACTTCTGCCAACCTTGTTTCGGGCTTTGTATATGAAGATGTGAATGGTGACGGGGTGTTTAATACCGGAGATACACCCAAGCCACAAACTGTAGTTAAAATTAACCCGGGGGGTATGCATGCTATTACTGATAAAGCAGGTAAATACACTATGTACCTGGCTCCGGGTACTTATACAATACAGGTAGCCCAGGTTCCCAAATATTATGCAGTGGTTACAGAACCTCTGCAGGTAGAGTTTGCAGGGTATGGCGCCATAGCAGAAGATAAAAACTTTATACTTACAGCACCTCAGCCGGTTGAGGATGGAAGAATAACGCTGAGCCATAACGGGCGAAACCGCCCTGGTTTTGAATCTAACTTTATAATTAATGTCAAAAACCTGGGCACGCAAACCCAGAGTGGAGAGGTTAAGTTAATACTGGATCGCCATTACGAGTACCTGGAGAGCAGCCCTGTAGCTACAAAAGCAGGACAGGAGCTGGTTTGGAATTATACAGACCTTCCGGTTGATGGAGAGAAACACATTACAGTAAAAGTAAAGCTTCCTGTGGCCACCCCTTTGGGTACAGAAGTTAGTGTTGTGGCTAGCCTTATTACAGGTGGTACCGATGCAGATCTATCTAACAATTCACAATCTTTTGAGGCTACAGTAATTGGCGCTTACGATCCTAATGATAAGGCTGTGTCTGACCATATTTTTTCGCCACGCCAACTAGCCGATGGTGAATACCTGGAATACCTGGTGCGTTTCCAGAATGTAGGTACGGCAGAAGCTATTTTTATTTCAATTAAAGATACTCTAAGTAATTTTTTAGATATAAGCAGTTTTGAGATGTTGGATGCAAGCCATGCGTATGAACTCAGGCTTACAGAACAAGGAGCCCTGGAATGGTTTTTTGACGATATAGACCTGCCTGCCGAAATGTACGATGAGCCCGGGAGCCATGGCTTTGTAAAGTTTCGCATTAAGCCTAAAGCTTCATTGGCACTGGGAGATGAAATTAACAACAGGGCATTTATTTATTTTGATTATAATGAGCCTATTATTACCAATACTGTAACTACTATTATCGGCAAGCACAGACAAGAAATATCCTTTATGGCTATTTCTGATAAAACCTGGGGGGCGGTAGCTTTTACCCTTGAGGCCGAAGCCAACTCGGGGCTTCCGGTTAGTTACGAGGTGGTTTCGGGGGCAGCTACCATAGTTGGCAATCAGCTTAGCTTTAGCAGCCCTGGCAGGGTAACCATAAAGGCAGTACAGGCAGGTAATACACATTATAATATAGCGCCAGCCATAGAGCGAACATTTTGTGTACTTCCCGCCAAGCCTGTTATTACAGAAGATCAGGCAGAACCTGCATCTTCTAAAATATTACGGTCCAGTAGTGAGCATAACAACCAGTGGTATAAAGAGGGTGTGGCCATAGAAGGTGCTACAGAAAAAAGCTATACTGTAAGCCGGAGCGGAAGCTATACGGTAAGAGTAACGTATGATGACTGTAGCCAGGAGTCTGAAACAATGACTGTAATTGCCACCGCTAAGCCAGTTGCTACTACACAGGCATTGCAGGTATATCCTAACCCTGCAAGTAATTATGTAGCAATACAGTACCATGGCACTTTAACAAATGGAAAAGCAGAGCTATATAACCTCCTGGGTGTTAAAGTAGGCGAGGGCGCTATGGAGTTGCAAGGCAATATATGGCAGGCTAAGTTTGACCTTAGCCAGTTGCCTGCCCAGGTATATGTGCTCAGGGTATGTGGAACTAATCTTACAGTTACACGCCGGTTAGCTAAGCAATAATAAAAGCGTAATAAAAAAGTGACCCATTTATAAAT
>FPIC01044449.1_pt1 | contig 72120 bp, 48 predicted proteins | sample 1504481 | NCBI WGS metagenome assembly FPIC01 (sample SAMEA4475357, study PRJEB15587) | soil metagenome | biome: Soil; feature: Field | place: India | collected 2015-03-11 | depth 0 m
GAGTGCGAAGGTCCCGCACGTAGTGCTGGAATAAAATTTAGCCAATTTCTTCACAGCCTTGATCTTTTGGTGCTTTTGCATCAAGGCAAAAGAACATTTAAGCAAATACTAAAAAACGATAAAATATTAAATAGATAAATGAGTAGCTATTACCTAGATTACCTTGACCAGCTGGAGGCAGAAGCCATCCATATTCTGCGCGAGGTGGCCGGGCAGTTTCAGAAACCAGCCCTATTGTTTTCAGGAGGCAAGGATTCCATTACCCTGGTTCGCCTGGCCGAAAAAGCCTTTCGCCCGGGTAAATTTCCCTTTCCCCTGGTGCACATTGATACAGGCCATAATTTCCCGGAGGCCATTCGTTACCGTGATGAGCTGGCCGAGCGCCTGGGCGAGAAACTGATCGTACGCTACGTGGAAGATACCATCCAACGCAAAAGCCTTACAGAGCCACAGGGCCGCTATGCAAGCCGTAATGGTTTGCAAACCCATACGCTACTCGAAACCATAGAAGAGTTTGGTTTTGATGCCTGTATAGGTGGTGCCCGCCGCGATGAGGAAAAAGCCCGTGCCAAGGAGCGTATTTTTTCGGTACGCGATGAGTTTGGCCAGTGGGACCCGAAGCGCCAGCGCCCGGAACTTTGGAACATTTACAACGGCCGTATCCACCAGGGCGAGAATGTGCGCGTGTTCCCGATCAGTAACTGGACCGAGCTGGACGTATGGAATTACATTAAACGCGAAAAAATAGAGCTACCTGAAATTTACTATACCCACGAGCGCGATTGCCTGGTGCGCGATGGTAAGTTTATGGCCCTGTCGGACTTTATATTTAAGGAGCCCGATGATGTAGTAGTGCGCAAAAACGTGCGTTTCCGTACCGTAGGCGATATGACCTGTACCGCTGCGGTGGAGTCGGTAGCTTACGATATTGATGCCGTGATCCGCGAAATACTGGACTCTAAAATAAGTGAGCGCGGTGCTACCCGCATAGATGATAAAGTGTCGGAAACGGCTATGGAAGACCGTAAAAAAGGAGGATATTTTTAACATGGATATATTAAGATTTATAACTGCCGGTAATGTAGACGATGGTAAAAGTACCCTGATCGGTCGCTTGCTATACGATACCAAACAGATTTACCTGGACCAGCTGGAGGCCATTGAGGGCTCGGGCCGCATTAACGAAGATGGCGAAATTGACCTTTCGCTTATTACCGATGGCTTAAAAGCAGAGCGGGAGCAAGGCATTACCATAGATGTAGCCTACAAGTATTTCAATACCGAAAAGCGCAAGTTTATTATAGCCGATGCACCCGGGCACATACAGTATACCCGCAACATGGTAACCGGTGCCTCTAACTGTAACCTGGCCATTATCCTGGTAGATGCCCGCAAAGGCGTATCCGAACAAACCCGCAGGCACTCCATTATCTCATCCATGCTGGGCATACCTCACTTGGTGGTGTGTATCAATAAAATGGACCTGGTAGGCTATGATGAAGCGGTGTACACTAAAATTGTTGAAGATTATACCTGCTTTGCTGAGCAGCTTAAGGTAAAAGATATTAAATTTATACCCGTAAGCGCGCTGAAAGGCGATAACATTGTAGATAGCACCAGCACTATGCCCTGGTACACAGGGGGTAGTCTTTTGCAATACCTGGAAGAAGTGCCCGTATCAACAGACTTTAACCTGGAGCGTGCCCGTTTCCCAGTGCAGTATGTAATACGTCCGCATACTACCGAGCATCACGATTTCAGGGGCTATGCCGGTAAAATAATTAGCGGGGTGTACCGCAAGGGCGATGCCGTAACGGTATTGCCATCGGGTGCCAGCTCGGTTATTAAATCTATTACTTCGTTGGATAAGGAGCTGGAGGTAGCTTTTGCCCCCCAATCGGTAGTAATACAGCTGGAAGATGATGTGGACATTAGCCGTGGCGATGTGCTGGTAAACGAAGCAGAAGCGCTCGAGCCGGTGCAGGATTTTGAAGCGCTGCTCTGCTGGATGAACACAAAGCCCCTGCAGCAGGGCGCCAGGTTTTTGCTTCGCCACAACTCCTCAGAAGTAAGGTGTGTGGTAAAGGAAATACAGTATAAGATAGATGTAAACAGTGGTGAGCAGGTAGAGGAAACAAAAATACAGTTAAATGATATCTGTAAAGTACTGGTGCGTACCTCTGTACCGTTATTATTAGACGAATATGCCCAGAACCGCGCCAACGGGGGCTTTATCCTGGTAGATGAAACCTCTTTAACAACCGTGGGTGCTGGTATGGTAGAAAATATATTTCAGGAAAGTAAAGAAGAAAACGTTTTTGTAATCTGATGAAAGTTGAATTAACCAGGGTAGATAACGACTACCATTTTACCGCGAAAGGTACCGCAGGTGTTGAGGTACACATGGATGGCTCACCTGAGATAGGAGGCCACAATGCCGGTGCCCGCCCCATGGAAATGCTCCTGATGGGCCTGGGTGGTTGCAGTGCTATAGATGTAATTCAGATCCTGAAAAAGCAACGTCAGCAGATCGACTCTTTCGATATAACCGTAACTGGCGAGCGCACCCCGGAGCGTGAGGCAACTGTATTCAGTAAAATAGATATTCACTTTAAATTAGGTGGCCCTCTGGATGCTGAAAAAGTAAGGAAGGCCATCGATTTATCGCTTGAAAAATACTGCTCTGTGGCAATGATGCTATATAAAACTGCAACAATTGGCTACACTTTTGAAATTACTACGTTAAATACAGAAGTAGCTAGTTGATTATTATTTGGTTTAAGTGGAAGAAGCTATCCTGGCATTGGTTGGGATAGCTTCTTTTTTTGTATCAGTATGGACACTTCTTTGTACTGTTTTTAAACATGGTAAATGGTAAAACCCTACCTAAACGTGTTGAGCGGCTTTTTTTCTATTTGGCAGCTTTCTTGTTCCCTTTGTTGGTACCTGGGTATGGATGGTGTTAAGTTTATATCAGGTTTAATTTTTTCATTAACTTATGACCGGTTCTTTATATACTGAAGTATAAAGTACATATGTAGCCGGCTTTAACGTGTTGCTCTACTAAACCACAACCCTATGTTAAAACACTACACCCTTGTAGCCATTCGCAACCTGGCACGTAACAAAGTTTTTTCTCTCATTAATATCCTGGGCCTTGCCGTAGGTATGGGCATATGCCTCATCATTTACCAGTATATACATTTTGAGCTTAGTTACGATCAGTTTCATAAGGGTGCAGAAAATACGTACAGACTTACCCAAACCGTAACCAGGGGCGGAGAGGAGCAGGGTACCGGTGTATTTACTACTTTTAGCCTGGGCGAAAAAGCAAAAGCTGATGTTCCGGAGCTCGATAAGGTAGTTAGAGTCTGCCCCTTCGGGATGGGCCTGGTAGTAGCCAATACAGAAAACGAAAAGGTATTTCAGGAAGATAAGCTTTTATATGCCGATAAAGACTTTTTGCAGTTGTTTAGCTTTCCGTTGAAGTGGGGCAACCGTAGCGATGCCTTAAAGGAAAAACACAATGTAGTACTGTCTGCAGAAGCCGCCAACCGTTATTTTGGTGAAGATAATCCCATAGGGAAAGCCTTAAAAGTAAGCGGAGGCTCCCTGAGTGGTGAGTTTATAGTTGCAGGTGTATTGGAAACACTGCCAGCCAACAGCCATCTGCAGTTTGATGTGTTATTTCCCATGGGTTTTATACTCGATAACTGGCGCTTGTTTAAAGAAGATAACGGTTGGGAGCGGTCCGATTTTGTTACCTATGCATCACTTCACGAAGGGGCAGACCCCGCCCAGGTAGCCCCAAAGCTAAACAGGGTAGTTGCCACCTATGCCGGAAAGGCTTTGGCTGAACGCCGGGAAAAGTGGCAGATCGGTTTGCAACCCATAACCGATATCCATCTGTATTCTTCTTTTGCTGTAGACCCTGCGCATAACCCCGGTAGCTTGCTCAATATCAAAGCTTTTGCTCTTATTGCTGTGTTTGTATTGCTAATGGCCTGGGTAAATTATATAAACCTATCTACTGCCCATGCCCTTAACCGGGCCAAAGAAGTAGGAGTGCGCAAAACCATTGGGGTAGTAAAAAGCCAGCTGGTAAGCCAGTTTATGCTTGAGTCTTTACTGATTAATGTAGTGGCAGGAGCATTGGCTGTATGCATCGCTACCTTTATGCTACCCATTTTAAACAGCATTATTGATAAAGAACTACAACTTCTTATTTTGCAGGAGGGCACCTTCTGGCTGGGCTTTGTGGGCTTGCTTCTGCTTGGGGCTTTGCTATCGGGGCTGTATCCAGCTTTTGTACTGTCTTCTTTTAAACCGGTAAAGGTATTTAGTGCCGGCAAGATCATAGAAGAAGGGGGCATTAATCTCCGTAAAGGGCTTATTGTGTTTCAGTTTATGATGTCGGTGCTCTTAATTGCTGCCACCTACCTGGTATATGGGCAAATCAGCTACATGAAAAATAAGAACCTGGGGGTAGACATGAAAAAGATACTGGTTGTAAACGGCCCAAGGGTAATACTGGAAGAAGAAAACCTGGACCTGGTTGCCAAATACAATACCTTTAAAAATGAGGCGGGCAGGCACGCAACCGTAGCATCTGTTTCGGCTACCAGCTCCATACCCGGCAAGGGCTACACCTGGAGTGATGCCTTTAGAAAATCAGGTGCTCCCGAAGGGGCAGAAAAAGAAGTTAGCATGGTAATGGTTGATGCTGATTTTGCCAATACCTATCAATTTAATTTTCTGGCTGGTGGTAATTTTCAGGATGAAATGGCTGAGCAGGAGTGGGTAATTATGAATGAGGAGGCACTAACTTTATTTGGATACCATAACCCTCAGGAAGCAGTAGGGCAAAAACTCCGCATGACTGATGGGGAAGAAGCGTTTACCATTGCAGGTGTTGTAAAAAACACACATTGGAGCTCTTTAAAAGAAGCACAATCGCCTGTTCTGTTTGTGAATGATAACGGTTACGGGGCTTTCTTTTCGCTGCATGTAAACCTGGCAGATATTCCTGCTACCATCACACATTTAAAGAAGTCTTATAAAGCCGTTTTTCCGAACGATCCTTTCGATTTCTTTTTCCTGGAAGATGACTTTAACCGGCAATACCAGGCCGATCTGCAATTTGGCAAGCTGTTTTCTGCTTTCTCGGTACTGGCCATCTTTATTGCCTGCCTCGGTCTGTTTGGTTTGGTATCGTACTCGGCCAGCCTGCGCCTGAAAGAGATTGGCATCAGGAAAGTGCTGGGTGCCAGTATCAGTAACCTGATGCTCTTGCTTTCTAAAGAATACCTGCTACTGCTCTTGCTTGCCAACGTCCTGGCTTTGCCCATACTCCTGTGGGGCGCAAAAGCCTGGCTGGATAATTATGCCTACCGCATCAGCATCAGTGCCGAAATGATACTTGTACCAGGTCTTGTTCTGTTTGTGGTTTCACTCCTCACCGTAAGTTACCAGACCTACCGCTCCGCTAAAGCCAACCCGGCACATGCCTTGCGGAAGGAGTGATTTTCTGATGCTAAGATTTTGTTATACATTGCCATTGCGTTTACCTATCTAAAAGATAGGTAAACGCAATGGCAATGTATACACCTGGTAAGATCATCTAATGAAACATTTATGTCTGTTGTTTTTAATCCTTCTTATCAGCTTTGAAGGTTTATATGCTCAGAAAGGAGCCGATACTTATGTGAAACATAAGGAGTTCTGCGATAAAAATATTCCTGCTGAATTAATACCCCGTTTAAAAAAGGAGATTAGTGATCTGGAACAGTTTTTTATAAACAAGGGCCTTTTACTTGATAACACTGGTAAGAGTTATTACAAAGTTTATGAAATGATGGCGAGAGAAGGTGACCTTTATTTTACGATGGATACCTCTTTTACGCTTATTGATTCCCTGGGCTTATCCATACCACAGAAATGTTTTTATAGAGTAGTTTCAGATGAACAATTGTCAGAGTTAAAAAAGCGTCATTATAGAGCCGCTCAAAAAATTGTTTCTAAGCCAAAAGGTGATTTAACGCTACGCATAATAGCTCAAAAAGTCATAACACATTTGAAAGAGGAAGATTTTGACCTTGAGTTTTACAGAGTCTCTTCATTACTTTCCTTTTACATGCTTTCGAACCCCATAGAAATGGTTCCTTTCTTACCAAACAACGTTCAGGTAAAAGCTAAAGTAGACAATACATTAAAATTAGTATTAAATGAAAATAGCGAATTGTATCTAAATAATCAGGCAATTAACCACGATCAAGTTGAAGAAGTAATTTCTGGATTTTTAAATGGGGACTTAACTAAACGGGCTATTGAAATAGATGCAAGCAGGTCTGCAACATACGAATCATTTGTTAAGCTTATGAAGGTGATAGATAGTCGTTATGAGGAATTACGAAATGAACAATCTCTTATCGAATATAGTCAGGTATATTCTAAATTGATTGCTGAGCATAAGAAGAATATCGATAGAAAAATGCCAAAAAATGTAAGTGTTAGTGCACCTAAATAGCAGTTTCTTTCTTAAATAGAAGTTTTATATGCTGAATGTAAAGACAGTAGCTTTGAATAAATATTGCCGTAGTGCCTCAGGTAGCCATATAAACAAATAACAAGTATGTAAATGATATGTTAGAGCTCAGGCAGAGCTGTGAACATTGCGACAAGCAATTACCTAATGAAAGCACAGAAGCTATGATCTGTACGTTTGAGTGTACATTCTGTGCGGAGTGTGTAGAAAAGGTATTACTTAATGTTTGTCCGAACTGTGGGGGTGGGTTTGAGAAACGCCCCTCAAGACCTAAAGATAAGCTTGTAAAATACCCGGCCCGGATTGATAAAGTGTATAAACCCGTTGAACACAATAAATATTTGGAAACAAATAAAGGCATTGACCCAAGAGAAAGGTAGCCACCAGCCGCAGCATAACTTAAAAGCTAAATCGGTACTTTTAAAATGATTAATCATGAAGATAAGAATAATATGCTGGGTTATCTGCTGTTTAGCTTTATCTGCTTGCAACCAACAAAATAAGCAAGGGTATATTTTCTTTTTGCACAACAGGTTTCTTGAAGAACATAGCTTAACAGAAGCACACCCTGAATATGGCAGGGCTGAATATGCTGAAATTGTTGCAGCATTTGAAAAAGAGGGGTTTGACGTAATCAGCGAAAAGCGGCAGGGTAATGTAAATGCAAGAGCGTATGCTGTAAAGGTTGTAGCGCAGATTGATAGCTTAATTAAAACTGGTGTTGAACCAAACAGAATTACCGTTATAGGAACCTCGAAAGGAGGCTATATTGCCCAGTATGTATCCACCCTTTCTCATAACCCGGATTTAAACTTTATTTTCGTGGCCAGTTACCAGGATACTGATATAGAGGCCATTCCTGAAATTAACTTTTGTGGCAATATCCTGACTATTTACGAGAAAACGGATAGTTACGGAGTTTCTGCCCTGCGCAGAAAGGAAACCTCGGCCCTTCAGGTAAACCATTTTAAAGAAGTAGAGTTAAACACCGGCCTCAAACATGGTTTCTTGTTTAAGCCTTTACAAGAATGGATAGAACCCTCTGTAAAATGGGCGAAGCGTAACTATGAATTAAAGTAAAGCTTCTGTCCATGCTAAAGTATTTCCAAAAATGACTAATTTGTAGTGCAGGGACGGCTAAACGGGTAGAAGTGTAGTTTATAAATATAATTACCATGAAAGCTGTAGTGTACAAAAAGTACGGGCCACCCGAGGTGCTGTTTTTGGATGAGGTGCCAAAGCCTGTACCATCCGCGAACCAACTGTTAATTAAAAATTATGCTACTGCAGTTAATTCTGCAGACTGGCGCTTACGCAAGCCGGAGCCCTTTGCAGTACGGCTATTTTTTGGCCCCATTAACCCCAGGAAAAGTAAGCAAATACTGGGTGGTGTTTTTGCTGGTGTAGTAGAAGAGGTAGGCAGTAAAGTTACACGCTTTAAAAAGGGCGACAGGGTGTTTGGCATGACAGGCATGGCCATGGGTACCTATGCAGAATATGTTTGTATAGCTGAGCAGGGGCCGCTGGCCATAATTCCCGACCAAATTACCTTTAATGAGGCGGCAGCCGTACCTTTTGGGGCCACCACAGCACTTCACTTTTTGCGAAAAGCCAATATCCAGAAAGGCCAAAGCGTCCTGGTATATGGAGCATCAGGCTCGGTGGGTACAGCTGCTGTTCAGTTAGCCAAATACTTTGGTGCAGAGGTTACAGCTGTTTGCAGCGCAGCCAATAGCGCACTGGTGCAGTCTATCGGTGCAGATTACCATATTGATTATACCAGCGAAGACTTTACCTGCCGGGAGAAGAAATACGACATAATTTTTGAGGCAGTAAATAAGATTTCGTTTGCTAATAGCATCAAATGCCTCAAAGAAAAAGGAATACTAATTCTGGCAGCTGCAGGAGCCTCGGAAACCATACAAGGCATGATACACACCGTGCGTGGCACGCAAAAAGTAATTTCGGGCCTGGCTATGGAAAAGCCTGAGGAGATCAGGTTTATACAAACGTTACTGGCAGAAGGCCATTTAAAGCCGGTAGTTGATAAAACCTACCGGCTTACTGAAATGGCTGATGCACACCGCTATGTAGAAGCGGGCCACAAAAAGGGAAATGTAGTAGTTGAAATAGACTCCCTGGTTGTGGTATAGCTGCTATATGGCTATAGAATGTAAAGCCTGCTCTATATCCTCTATAATATCCTCAATACGCTCCAAACCTACAGAAATGCGGATAAGGCCGGGAGTAATACCAGTGGCTGCTTTTTCTTCTGCAGATAACTTGGAATGCGTGGTAGAGGCGGGGGGCGTTACGATGGTGCGTGTATCGCCCAGGTTAGCGGTAATGCTGGCAATTTTAAGCGCATCAATAAATTGCTTTGCCTTCTCATAGCCTCCCTTTACCTCAAAGGTAACAATGCCACCCCCGGCTTTCATTTGCTTTTTAGCCAGTTCGTGCTGCGGAAAGGAGGGAAGGAAGGGATAGCGAACCTGCTCTAAGGCTGTATTACCTTCCAAAGCTTGGGCCAGTTGCAGTGCATTGCTGCAATGCTTCTCCACCCGTAAACTCAGTGTTTCGAGGCTTTTGGAAAGTACCCAGGCATTAAATGGCGAAAGGGCCGGACCAGTATGCCTGGAGAAAAAACGGATCTCATCAATCAGAGCCTTTTTACCTACTATAATACCCCCTAAAACTCTGCCCTGGCCATCAATGTACTTGGTAGCAGAATGTACCACCAGGTCGGCCCCATAATCGGCAGGGTTTTGCAGTATAGGTGTAGCAAAGCAATTATCTACATTCAACAGCAGGTTGTACTTGCGTTTCAACTTACCCAGCCACTCCAGGTCGAGTAATTCCAGCCCGGGGTTAGAAGGGGTTTCTACTACTATCATTTTAGTAGCAGGTGTGATCAGGGCTTCCCAGGTTTCGGGTTTTGCAGGGTCAGCATAAGTATATGTAATGCCCCATTTTGGTAATATTTTGGTAAGCAGCTGGTGTGTGGAGCCAAACACGGAACGGCTGGCCAGTATATGATCACCACTTTGTAATAAGGCCGCCATGCTTGCAAAAATTGCTGCCATACCGGTAGCAAAGGCATAACCTGCTTCTGCCTTTTCCAGGTAGCACATTTTGTTGAGCAACTCTTCTATGTTTGGGTTCGAGAAGCGGGAGTACACGTTTCCTTCTTCTTCTTCGGCAAATACAGCCCGTGCCTGTTCGGCATCTTCAAACACAAAAGAGGAGGTAAGGTAAAGTGGTACCGAGTGCTCCCTGTACTGGCTGCGCTCTGCTTGTAAACGTATAGCTTGGGTTTCTTTGGACATATTTACTTTTTAAACTACGATCATGTATATTATGCGTAAGCTTACGATAATAACCAATATGCCTACAATAAGCATCATGGTTTTTACGGGGAGCTTACGTGCCAAATGTGCACCGATGGGGGCGGAAATCATGCCTCCGATAACCAGGCCCAGAATGATTTTCCAGTGTGAGAAGCCGGCCAGGGTAATAAAGGTTACCGAGCTGGCAATGGAAACAAAAAACTCGGCCAGGTTAACCGAACCAATGGTATACATCGGGTGCCTGCCTTTGGCAATGAGGGTAGACGATACAATAGGTCCCCAGCCACCTCCACCAATAGCATCCATAAAGCCTCCTACAGTAGCCAGCCAGCCCACCTTTTTTACAGGTTGTTTTTTTACGTGCTTGCGAAACACCTTGCGGATAATAAGTATACCCAGAAATAAGGTATAAGCCGCCACTACGGGTTTAATAAGGTAAATGTACTCTTCCAGGCTGTAAAGCAAGTAGGCCCCTATTATGGCCCCGATTACGCCAGGTATTACAATGTTTTTAAAGAGCTTGCTGTTTACGTTGCCAAACTTTAAGTGCATAAGGCCCGACACTCCTGAAGTAAAAATTTCGGAGGCATGTACACTGGCACTGGCCGCCACCGGGCTTATTCCAAAGCTGAGCAGGAAGGTGGTGGCGCTTACACCATAGGCCATACCAAGAGCCCCGTCAATAAGTTGTGCCACAAACCCTCCGGCAATAAAGATTAAGATGGTAGAGTCAATCTGCCCAACAGCCTCCCAGGCCAGTCCTCCAATTGTGCTCAGCGGTAAATAGCTAAACAGCAGGTGGCCGGTAATCATCAGGCCCAGTGCGGCAAACAACAGGATAAAAATGGTTTTAAAGCTGTAAAAGGGCTTTTGGGGAGCTGCAACTTCTGGTTGGGTAGCACCAGCTGCCATAACCTGGGTTATTTCATTGAGCTTTCTTACCTTATCAGCAAAGTCGCCTTTCAGCGTATTGCGAATTTTACCCAGGTTGTCCAGTACATTTTCTACCTCATCCGGAAAAACATCGTTCAGCGTTTCTTTAACCCGCTTGGCCACCGTGGGCGATTTGCCATTGGTAGAAATAGCCAGTTTAAGGCTGCCTTTCTGTACAATAGAGCCCAGGTAAAAATCGCACTGGTCGGGTGTATCGGCTACGTTGCAGAGAATTTTGCGCGTACGGGCCAGGTTGCGAATTTCCTTGTTTACTTCTTTTTCGTTGGTAGCAATAAGCACCAGGTCTTTGTTATCCAGGTCTTCGGGCCAGAACTCGCGTTGTACCAGTACCAGGCCGGGGTATTGCTTTGCCAGATCGTATACCTCTGGCCGTATAAGGGGCGCTACCAGGGTTACCTGGGTGGCAGGGCTGTTGGCATAAATAGCCGTTAATTTTTCAAGCCCTACCGCGCCACCACCTACCACCAGCACCTGCAGGGTTTCCAGCTTTATAAAAACAGGAAAAAGAGGGTTAGAAGCCACAGCAGGTGCAGTGGGGGCTGGTATGCTTAACAAATCATCTTGTACGCTCATGTAAGTGCGCTGGTATGGTATGAGATCCTATTGAAAATAACTGTCTTTTACAGTAAAGCGCTGCGAAGGATGCAGTGAAACCACTTCACCGATCAGGATAATGGCTGGTGCGCCAATGCCTTGTTCCTTTACCTTTTGTGCAATATCGGCAACGGTACCTATTGCAATGCGCTCATCAGGTAAAGATCCATTCTGTATTACTGCTACGGGGGTATCTTTTTTGCCGGCGTCTGCAAAGATCTCGGCAATCTGGCCCAGTTTTCCGGTTCCCATTAATATAATAACACTGGCATCTGATTGGGCTGCATCAAAGATATCTTTGGATAGAGCGCCGGTGCTGGTAGTAGCAGTAATAACCCAGAAGCTTTCGTTTATACCTCTTTTGGTAAGCGGAATGTGTTGCAGCTCCGGCACCGCAATAGAGCTCGATATGCCTGGCACTACCGTGGTTTCAATGTTAAAACCTGCAGCATAAGCCAGTTCTTCGTGCCCGCGGCCAAACACAAAAGAGTCGCCACCCTTCAGGCGCACCACGTGGCCATAGGTGTAGGCAAAGTCTACAATCAGGTTATTGATCTGATCCTGGGTGTAGGCGTGGTTGCCTGCGCGCTTGCCTACAAATATCCTGGGGGCCGATTTTGGGGCCCAATCCAGCAGTTCTTCGTTTACAAGGGCATCGTACAAAATAACATCAGCCTGTTGCAGGGCTTTAATGCCTTTAAGGGTAATCAGGTCCGGATCGCCTGGGCCGGCACCTACAAGGCTAAGTTTTGGCGTTTTATATGAAGGTAATGAGCTCATGATAGTATGTTTTTAAATGTTGGTTATTACTGTGCAGCAACGTTGGTTTGCTGCTCCCTATAAGCTTTGGCTTCTTGTAAAAAGCCAAGTGCTTCTTTTAAGTAATGGCTGGCAAAGGCCTCATCGGGGGTATAGGCATTGATTTGCAATACCTTTGTTTTAAAGTCGGGCTCAAACGTAAAGTAGCCGTTTTGTACAAAGTGTGTATCAAAATCATTGATGATACCGTGCTGAGTATTACAGCTTACATCTTTACCCAGTAACAAAGCTTTTGCCGTGCTTATAAATACACTATAAGCATGGTATATGGCATCAGCATAGCGCTTGGCTGTAAGTGCTTCCAGGGCCCATTCTGCCTTTTCATCAGATTCATAGAGCAGTGTGGCTACCAGGTCTATCATTACACCGGCACACTCGCCTACACCAATGGCGGTAGAAAACGTTTCGGTATGGCCCCAGTCCAGGTACTCATCATCAGTAAGGGTTTTAAGGTCGGCAAGAGGCTTTAACAGCTGGTAAAAGTAGTCTTTTCCCTGCCTGTCTAAATAAGAGTTAAAGTACTCGCCATCTACTGCGTTTGCCTCGTAATCGTTAAGCAGGAAGCGCAGTACGGCAGGGCCGCGTTTGCTGGGTACTTTAATAACTTTTTGAGCAATGCGGCCTTCGCCATTTCCCAGGGTGCCACCACCAAGCAATACCTGTAGTGCCGGTACAACGTTGGTACCGCTTTTTAATGAAGAGCCATGGAAGCCAATATGAGCCATGCCATGCTGCCCGCAGGAGTTCATACAACCGCTGATCTTGATTTTGATATCACCGTTGTAGATCAGCTCGGGGTACTCTTCTGTAATTACTTTTTCGAGCACACGGGTAATGCCGGTACTGTTAGAAATACCAAGGTTACAGGTATCGGTGCCAGGGCAGGTAGTAATATCGGCCACGCTGTTAAAACCTGGTTCGGCCAGTCCATGCTCATCCAGCCTCACAAAAAAGTAAGGGAGAGCTTCTTCGCGTACATACTTCAGCAATATGCCCTGGTTCTGGGTAATGCGGGCCTCATCAGCAGACAGATCGCGAATTATCTCTGCCAGCGCACGGGCTGTATTGCTATGGATATCGCCGGTCTGTACTTTGATATATATACCAAAGTTTTCTTTTTGCTTTTGTTCAAATACATTGCTTTTGCGCCATGCCTTATACTTCTCGGGGTTCTTAATTTCAAGCACCGGGATTGGGCGTGTATCGGGCAGGGCAGGGGGCTGCCAGTTGTCTGCCTGTATGTCAAAGGTTTGGTTTTTAAGTGCTTTGGCTTCATCATTTACCAGTCTTAAAAACTCTTCCAGACCCAGCTTGGCAATTAGGTACTTTAGCCGGGCTTTGTTGCGGTTGTTGCGCTCGCCATGGCGGTCAAAAACCCTGAGTACTCCTTCAATAAAAGGAATAACCCTGTCTTCGGGTAAAAACTCGTGGGCTGTATGAGCCAGTACGGGTTGTGCGCCCAGGCCACCACCTATTACTACTTTAAAGCCACGCACTTCTTTGCCGTTTACTTCTTTTAGGAGTGGCACAAACCCTACATCGTGCATATAAGTAAGCGCATTATCTTTATGGCTTGATGAGAAAGCCATTTTTATTTTACGCCCCAGGTCCTGGCAAATGGGGTTGCGCAGAAAGTAACGGAAAGCTGCATCTGCATAAGGCGAAACATCAAATGGCTCATCCGGGTCTATACCGGCCTCTGGCGATGCGGTGATGTTACGTACGGTATTACCGCAGGCTTCGCGTAGCGTAATGTCATCCTGTTCCAGTTTAGCCCATAGTTCTGGAGTGCGGTCCAGGCTCACAAAGTGGATTTGTATGTCCTGGCGGGTTGTAAGGTGCAGGTTGCCGTTTGAATATTCGTCAGAAATATCGGCAATGCGGAATAGCTGCTGTGAAGTGATTTTGCCAAATGGCAGTTTAATACGGATCATTTGCACGCCCTGCTGGCGCTGGCCGTAAATGCCACGGGCCAGGCGCAGGCTGCGGAATTTATCTTCGTGCAGGGTGCCTTCGCGAAACTGCCTGATCTTTTTTTCAAGATCGATTATATCTTTTGCTACCAGTGGGTTTTCGAGTTCTGTTCTGAAGCTTTGCATGGTATGTAAATAGCGAAATGCCGGTTTTAATTATTAATAAGTATACAGTATGCCTATACTAAGCTTGCAAAAGCTTGTATGGCAATGGGTTACCTTCTGTGGTGGAAGGCAAACAGTAAATTTGATCAGGGGTGTATCAGGAGATTAACAACAGCAACAACAGCAGCGCCACATGCCTTTGGTAGCATGAGAGGCTAAAAAAATAGTAGTCTTTATCCAGGTAGTAAAGTTACCTTGAAATAAATAACGTGCTGATGTTGAAACTGCTGTGTTCATTTTCGTATCCAATGCACTGCAAATCTGCAGTATGCTTTGCTTATAGCACTATGTGTGCTTAAGCGGTTTGTTAATTGAAATTTTGGAATTGAGCCTGGCGTATACCTGTAGTTAGAAGCAGGAACAGGTGCAGGCAGAAAGAGAGGTTCCTTAACAGGAATGCCAACAGCAACAACAGCAAGCCTTGTGTAAAGCTTTACCGCTATATAAAGAGGAATGAGGAACTACAGAGAGCCCGCTCAAAAGAATAAAATGTGTGTTGATTGTGTTCATGCTCTTAATTTATATTTTCCCTTTGTTGGGCAGGATTTGGCACCTTTCAAAACTGATGGTTGCCAGAGGGTCGCAGAGCCTGTTCTCTCACCTCTTCTTCTATAAATTGCTCTCGTGGAGAGTAATAGAATTGTATTTGCAATGTTGAGGTATTTTTTTTTCCCAAACAAGAATTGCTCTTATTTTTTTGAAGATTGTTTGAAAAAGCACTTTTTTATTGGGAATTGAGCAAAGAGTAAGAGATATACGCAACATACAGCAATACAAATAAAATGCCTTCAGAGCGAACAATCCTATTTTTGCCAAACAGCACTGTTGTTAGAAACAGCAGGAAGCTGGCACCAACAACTACATAAATATCAAAATTGATAGTACGGTCAAAAGGAAGGGGTTGTACAATAGCGGTGAGCCCCAGGATCAGAAAAATATTGAATATATTTGATCCAACCACATTGCCTACTGCGATATCGGTGCGTTTTTTATAGGCTGCCACTACGCAGGTAGCCAGTTCTGGCAGGGAGGTACCAATGGCAATTACGGTGAGGCCAATTACTTTTTCGCTTAAGCCTGCAGCCTGCGCAATACCTACGGCACCCTGTACCAGGAAATTACCGCCATAATACAGCCCGAATAACCCAATAATAATGTAGAGGATAGATTTCCACATGGGTAGCAGGCTTACCTCTTCTGCATCGGGCTCATCTTTAGAGAGGCGGAATGTATAAATAGTAAACATGGTAAAAAAAGCAAGCAGAATAAACCCATCACGGCGCGAAACCACTACACCCTCTGTTGAAGCTGAAAAAAGCAGATCGTTGGCTAAAATGCCTAGTATAATAGCGGCTAATAGACTAAAAGGAATTTCTTTCCATTTGGTATTCATTTTTATACTCAATGGATATACTATGGACGAAATTCCTAAAATAAGTAATATATTGCTGATGTTGCTTCCCAGTACTGTGCCAATGGCAATGTCTGTTGAGCCCTGTAGGGCGGAAAGCATATTAACGGTAAGCTCCGGGGCAGAGGTGCCAAAGGCTACAATAGTAAGTCCAATTACAAGGTCTGATAGCCCCCAGCGCTTGGCTACAGATGAGGCTCCGTTTACAAGCCAGCTCGCACTAACAATAAGCAGGACAAGGCCCCCTGCAACAAAAAGCCAGTTTAGCATATAAAATTTGTTTAGGCAATTTACGCAAGCAACGGAAAAAGGTGCTAAAACCAGGAAAAACGAAATTGTAACGATCGGGTAAAAAATCGTTTGAGCATCTATAAACGCTGGCTTTATAGAACATTATTAAGGCAAGATCATATGGTTTTACATTAAGAAAAACTTTTTATTTCCTAATTTTTTTTGATATTACTATACAAATTGATAATTTTCACCGTAGTAAATAAAGAATTTATGCTCGCAATTGGGTTGTTTTATAGGTGTACTGGCTGTTTTTTGTGATTTATAAATTTCAGTATGCTAATTTAAATGATCTCATGCTTGTTTAAATTCATTTTTTACAAGTAATCTTCTCCCTATTGTAATGATTTCTAAACTGCAAATTGCAATCCCATTTCCCATTTTTCTGATCCAGAATGGAGAGCTTATAGAAACGGGGCAGGCCCTTTATGAGAAAGAAACCATAACTGAAAAAGACTTATATCATTTAGAAGAGGCTGTTCTGCAGTGGGCAGCACATGTGTCAGAAGTATATATCAATGCCTTTGTAGCTGACGATAATTATTTTTTACTTGAGTTTAATTCGGCCACAGATACTTCTTTTCATCTGGAAGGTGTAGGTACTACTCTAAAACAACGTATTGAGAATTTCAAAAGGCTTATTCTGAACAAAGTTGCTGTATTAAAAGCCAGCGCACGTATTATGCAGGAGTGCAGTGTATGCAGTGTGCCAGGGTATGTTGAACCACCACAAAGCCCGCCTGTTTCTAAAGAAGAAAAGTACGACCTGATTCTCAATAAGCTGTACCGGTTGCATGATGGCAGTTTTTACCCTGTTCGCTATCTGCTGGTTGGCAATGGAATTCCGCTGGCACCTAAAGAGGAAAGAGAGTTGGCTAATGCGCTGTATGATAAAGACCTTTTGGTGATTTATATGGGTTTTAACACCTTAAGGGCCAAACTTACTCCTGAGGGAATTAAGTATGTAGAAAAGCAACTACAGCTTTCTGCAGATGTATAAATGAATTCTACCTGCTGCATAGCTGTAAAAATTGCTATGCAGCAGGTAGAATGGTTGTTTGCTTGTTTCCTGGCTGCCAGGGTTTACTACAGATATTAATTGTTCTGCAGCTTTAAGTACACTGTAAAAGCAGCACCCTTGTTTACCTCACTCTTTACGTCTATTTTTCCTCCTGCATTCTCAACAATTCGCTTTACAATGTATAAGCCTACTCCAGACCCCTCCACATGGGCATGAAGGCGCTTAAACATAGAAAATATTTTACTTCTGTACTTCAGGTCCATACCCAGCCCGTTATCGGTTACTGTAAATAGAAGTTCATGGTTTACAATCTTGCTTTCCATACGGATAACAGGTTTACGCTCCGAAGAACGGTACTTGATCGCGTTTGAGAGCAGGTTATAAATTACGCTTTTCAGGTTTTTAGGTGAAAAGCGAATATATGTGGAAGGAACATCAACCTGTACGTCAGCATTTGCTTCCTGTATATTGAGTTGCATATCTGAGAGTACATCCTTTACTACTTCTGCAATGTCAATCAGCCCTACGTCTTCGTCTGCCTCTTTTTGTACTTTTGCCACTTTAGAAAGATCTTCAATGGTACTTTTAAGGCGATCTATGGAGCCAAAAATCATCTTAAGCAGTTTTTTAACTTCTTCAGATTCCAGGCTTTGGGCTGGAAACTTAGGTAAAAGAATCTTCACCAGGCCTTCTATATTGAGGATGGGCCCTTTTAAATCGTGTGAAGCAGAGTACACAAAATTATCCAGGTCGGCATTAATGGCTACCAGTTCTTTGTTGTTGGCTTCTATCTGGTGGCGGCTCTCTACTTGTTCGGTTACTTCTACAGCAATGGCTATTACGCCCACTATCATGCTTTTGGTATCACGAAGCGGGTAGTAAGTAAAATTTACATAAATCTGTTCCTGTTGATGTTTGCGGTTAAGGGTTAATTGATACTCATTGAAGGAATGTGTTACTCCTTTGTGCAGAACATCGTGTAACAGGGCTTCTAATCCCTGGCCCCTGGTTTCTGGAAGAGCTTCAAAAACAGGCCTGTTTATAACCTGCTGGTGGCTACGGCCCCAAAACTCACACATATTGGCATTTGCAAGTTCTACTACCAGGTTTTCGCCACGAAGTATGGCAATGGCTACGGGTGCCTGCTGAAAAAGCTGTATTAATTCTTCCTGCTGGCGGGTAGCTTCTTCACGCGCCAGTACAGCAGACAATGAGGAGCTGATCTGGCCTGTAAGCAGTGTATGGAAGTTCTTATATTCATGGTCAAAATCAAGCTTTCTGCTTAGTGCGGCTACAAAAAAACCAATAATTTTATCTTCGCCTGGCTTTAAAATAGGATGGGTAACAACAGTTATAGGATGCGTGCTTTCACTTCCAGGCCATAGGCTGGCTTCTTCGGGTGTAAGGCTGGTTGTTTGTACCTGCCTGGTTTGTAGGGTTTTAGTTAATTGCCAGGTATCTGCGCTGCTGGCCTGGGAAAAGTCTATTTGCACCGGAGCCAAGCTGGCTGGCAGTTGGGGCGACATGCCTATTAAGTCTGCTCTGGATCCTTCGTTGTTTAATAAATAAATTAAACTGAACGGAACATCAGAGGTATCTTCTGCCAAAGCGTTGGCCAGCAACTGGCCTGCCTCTTCTGCATTTTTTACCTTTGAGGTTGCATCAGTGATGTTTTTGATCATCTTCATTCGCCTTTGCCGGAGCACACTTTCTGTAACTTCATTACAGGCGCAGAAAATACCTTCTACTTCTCCGTTATCGTTAGGAGCTGGACTGTAAGAAAAGGTCCAGTAGGTTTCTTCGGGGTAGCCTTTCCGGTCAAGAATAATGAGCAGCTCCTTGGCATAAAAAGAATTACCTCCCTGTATAATATCTTCTGCAATACTCCCGATTTGATGCCATATTTCAGACCACATTTCCCTGGCTTTTGCACCCAGTGCCTTGGGGTGTTTTTTACCAAGGGCCGGTAAGTATGCATCGTTATGGAACATGTAAAATTCCCGCGACCACCAGATAAACATAGGAAAATCGGAACGCAGCATCAGGTGGATAAAAGACCTGAGGCTTTTGGGCCACCTGTCAGGAGTACCCATAGGATGTGAGGCCCATGCATACGACCGCATTAAAGAAACCATTTCTCCTGTGCCTTCAAAAAGATTGTTATAGGCTATTCCTGAAATTTCTGAATGAGGTATTGGCATTTAGTTATAGTTTTTAAAAAGTAAGCTCCTTTGCCTGCACATACCCGGAATTTACACATAAGTTAATACATCTGGCACCAAAGAGCTTTGAACAGGTATGTATACGGCAAACATAATTAAGTTTTGGTAATACTACCTATAAATTAATAATTATCGTTGCTCTGGTGGTGTGGTGAGAGTGGAGGCACTTTGCATGCCTGTGGCAATTTCGGGTAATATACCGAGCCGTTTGTAAATAGGCTCTACCATAGCACGAAGCCTTTTTAAATGAAGGGCAAAAGGTATAATGCTTAACCCACAGAGCAATCCGCAGATGGCAAGCGTGTAGCTTACACCGATGTATTCTGCTACTGTGCCGGCCAGCATGCTACCCAAGGGGGCCATGCCCATAAAGGCCATGGTATACATGCTCATTACACGCCCTCGCTTATCATCGTCTATAATGGTTTGCAGCAATGTGTTGCAAGAGGCCATAGTAACAATCATTCCAAAGCCACTAAACAGCATGCATGCCAGCGAAAGCAAAAGCATTTCAGAAAAAGAAAATGCCACAATAGCCAGGGCAAACAAAAGCATGGTATACATAAGCACTTTACCCAGGCCTACTACGGTTTTTCGTTGTGCTAAAAACAAAGCACCGGTTAAGGCACCTACACCCGATGCCCCCATCAGGTAGCCCAGGGTATTGGCACCACCCTGCAGTATGTCGCGGGCAAATACGGGCATCATTACACTAAAAGGCATACCAAATAAACTAAGTAACGCAACGATCAGGATCAGCGCGCGTATGGGCGGAAAACCAAAGGCATAGTTAAACCCCTCTTGTAACGACTGCCAGACTTTGTGCTCACCTACTACACGTTTAAATGGCTCCAGGCGCATCATCAGCAAAGAGGCAAGTACAGCGATATAGCTTGCCGCATTTAATAAAAAACATATTCCTTCGCCTGCCAGTGCTATGATGATGCCAGCAATAGAAGGACCCACCAGGCGGGCCATGTTGAATAATGATGAGTTAAGGGCAATGGCATTGCTTACATCTTCGCGCTTTTCTACCATTTGCACTACAAAGGCCTGCCGGGTGGCAATATCATACGCATTAATAATACCAAGCAATGCACTGAGCGATAATACATGCCAGATTTGTATGGAATCTGTAAGTACCAGTAAAGCCAGGGTAGAAGCTTGCAGCATAGAAAGAAACTGGGTGGCAAGCAGCACCTTTTGCCTGTTAAAGCGATCGGCCACCAGCCCTGCAAAAGGGCCTAGTATAAAGCTAGGCACCTGGCTGGAAAACGTAACTGCTCCCAATAAAAATACAGAGTCGGTAAGCCGGTATACCAGCCAGCTTAAGGCAATCTGCTGCATCCAGGTGCCGATCAGTGAAATACCCTGCCCCACAAAAAAGAGCCTGTAGTTGCGATACTGCAAGGCTCTGAACATACCCTTAATCCTGCTAATACTTTTGCCTGATGCCATTCACTCCAATTTCACTATAAAGAACCCCTTTTACTCTCAACGTAGCTGCAATTTTAAGGGTTATCTGTAATGAAGTTAAGGAGAGCGTATCAAGCCTGGCCGGTAGTTCAGGCTTAAATAAATACAGGAAAATGGTTTATAAAAGGATTAATGTATTTGATAAATAATAAAAATGATTACTTTTAGCACTTAAATGCTATGAAGAATAATAATTTTGATACTCATGGCTTATTTTTAGTACAGTTCCCATTTGTTCCTTCTATCATTTTAACCTCAACATTTAACCTTAATGCTTAACACAACCCTTTGGAATAAGAAGTACTACTTATTATCTGCTGCTCCGATGCTTGCCCTCATGCTGATGCTCTGTTCTTTTAACCTGGCCGGCTCTGTAAAAAAAGAAGCACAACTTGTAGGTACCTGGATAGGAACCGGTTGCGTTTTAACGCCTAAAGATGCTACGAAAGAGTTTAAGATGGTAAATCCGGATGCCAGCCTCCGCGAAATGTACATTAATGGAGATTTGATTTTAAGAGCAGACAAATCCTATGAATTAATCTCTTCTGCAGGAGATGTACGTTGGGACGGTAACTGGGCAGTAGAAGACTCTAAACAGGTGCTCGGTACCGGAGATAAAGCCAAAATGTATTATGATATTGTAGAAGTAAAAAAGAACACATTGAAGCTCAATATATACGTTACGATTTCGGATGGTAATGAGGCAATAGAGGGTAAAGTAACTGCTGATTTCAAAAAGATACCTTAACATTCTTTTACTGGTAGTGATATATTTTACAACATATCACTACTCTACTTGCTATGTTCTTAGCCTTATGTTTATAGGAATTTCCATTTAAAAAGCCACCTGTTTGGGTAGATTATAAGCAGGTATAGTTGTATTGCTGTTGTTAAAAAACGGACAGTAGTGTTCATTTTGAAACAGATATGCAGAAGACTATGCCCTCCTGGAGGTATCTAAACCAATATTTTGATTTTGGTTAGCAGATTGTAACAAGAAAGATATAACCCTACTCCCTATTGCTATGAATTTAAAGAAAACACTCCCTTATTTATTTTGTGCCTTTACCCTTACGTTGGTTTCGTTGAAGCCGGCTTACGAGGAGTACAGCTATACTCAATCGCTAAACACCCAAAATTTAAAGTCATTAAAAGCCGACATCCGTTTTAACGCGGGTACCTTAAACCTAACGGCACACAACCAGGCTAATATAGATTTTAAATCGGTGTTTACACGCGAGGCATGGAGGCCAGAATTTACCTCTAATGTAAAGGCTAGTGATGGTAGCGTTTCTATTATACAGCCCGAGCAAAAGAATACCAATATGAAAGACCGCGACAAGAACAGCTGGAATGTAAAAATACCACAATCGCTGGCCACCGACATGAACCTTACCATGGGCGCTGGTGAGGGCGTTGTAGATTTAAGAGGAGCCCGTTTAAATCGCCTTACCATGGAAGCAGGGGCAGGAGACTTTAAAGTAAACCTTGCCAATACCTCGGTTTCGCACTTAACTGTAAGTGCTGGTGTAGGAGCCTTAACTCTTGACTTATCGGGTAAGCGAAACACGAACCTTAAAGCAGACATCAGTGCCGGAATTGGCGATTTAAAAGTAGTGCTGCCCCGCGCTACAGGGTTAAGAGTTAAGGTGAGTGGCCTGGGAGGTGTTAAAAAAGGTGGCCTTACTAAACAAGGTGATTATTATGTAAACGAAGCTTATGGTAACACTGAACAAAGCCTTACCATTGATATCAGCGCAGGTATTGGCGGGGTAGAATTTATGTTGCAATAATTTTATATTACAAGACATACTTTGCCCCGGGTGATACAGTGATGATGTGAATATAAGAAGAGGGTTTGCTGATGCAGTATGGCTGCATCAACAAACCCTCTTCTTAATAATGAATTGTCACAATTTTGCTCTTTGTACTTATATGGAGTAGGAGCATAACTTCATATTACACCGTAACAGCTTCTTTCTCGCTTTTTAGCTCGCGCCTTAAAATTTTGCCCACATTGGTTTTAGGCAACTCGGTGCGGAACTCTATGTATTTAGGCCTTTTGTAGGGGGTTAGGTTGGCGATGCAATAGTTGCGAATTTCGTCCTCAGTAAGCGAGTCGTCTTTTTTTACGATATAGGCTTTTACAGCTTCTGTAGATTTGTCATCCATTACGCCTACCACGCCAGACTCCAGCACTTTAGGGTGCGAGGCCAGTACTTCTTCAATTTCGGTGGGGTACACATTAAAGCCCGATACCAGGATCATGTCCTTTTTGCGATCTACAATGGTAAAAAAGCCTTCATCATCCATTATACCTATATCACCGGTTTTAAACCATTTACCGTCCTGGGTAAAGGCTTTCCTGCTTTCTTCGGGCTTGTTCCAGTAACCAGAAAATACCTGCGGGCCATAGGCGCAAATCTCACCGGGCTGGCCGGGCGGAAGCTCTTTCTCGTTTTCGTCTAGTATAGTTAAGTCAGTAGCGGGTGCAGGCACTCCAATAGTACCCAACCGGTGGTTGCCCTCCAACAGGTTAGAAGATAAAATAGGGGATGTTTCGGTAAGGCCATAGCCTTCAATAATGGGTACGCCCGTTAACCTCTCCCAGCGCTCAGCAATAGGTTTTTGCAGGGCCATACCGCCCGCTACTGCATTTTTGAGGGAAGAGAAATCTACCTTCTCAAAATCGGGGTGCTGCATCATGCCATTGTACAAGGTATTTATGCCCGAAAAGTTGGTAAACTTATGTTTGGTAAGCTCTTTTAAAAAGGCTTTCATGTCGCGCGGATTGGTAATAAGCACGCTTTTACCACCCTGGTTTATAACATGGAAACAGTTGTAGGTAAGCGCATAAATATGATAGAGCGGGAGAGCGGTAATAAAAATTTCTTCGCCCTTTTTTAGCTTGTAGCCCTGGCCTATATCTACCTGCTCCAGGTTGGCCAACAGGTTGCGGTGGCTCAACATGGCGCCTTTCGATAGCCCCGTAGTACCCCCGGTATACTGCAGAAAAGCCAGGTCGCTTTGTTTAACCTGCGGTTCTTTATAAGTAGCATTTTTACCTTGTTGCAGGCAGTCGGTAAACGATATGGCACCAGGCAAATGGTAGGGCGGAACCATCTTTTTAATATATTTTACAGCCAGGTTTACCAATGTTCCCTTTACAGTGCCCAGCATATCGCCCAGGCGGGTTATGATCACTTTTTCAATGGCTGTGTTCTGTATGATTTTCTCCAGCTTATCAGCAAAGTTCTCCAGAATGATAATGGCCTTTGCGCCAGAATCTTTAAACTGGTGTTCCATTTCGCGCGGAGTATACAAAGGGTTGGTGTTTACCACTACCAGGCCTGCCTTTAATGCCCCGATAATGGCAATAGGGTATTGTAAGGTATTAGGCATTTGCAGCGCTATTCGATCGCCTGGCTGCAGGCCTGCTTCCTGCTGGAGGTAGGCTGCCAGTTGGGTAGAAAGAGCGTCCATTTCACCATAGGTAATAATCTTACCCATGTTTTCGAGTGCTGGCAAATCCTTATAGGCTGCCATTCGGTCTTTCAAAAAATGCAGCAGCGAGGTCCAGCGGTCCAGGTTAACATCAGTGTTAAGTTGTTTAGGATAGTGCTTGTACCAGGGGCGTGTGTGTACCGTGTTCATAGGATCAACATTTAAGGTTAAGCTTGGTTTAGCAATACTATTACAGGAACTCTATCTGGTGGTGGATAGCAGTTGTGGCTTCTTGCTAAATATAAAAAATATAACAGACATTTTATATTTTTTTGAGCAATACATTTGCTTCTCCCGGTATAAAATCAGAGGTAGATAGTTTGGTTGGCTTAATTTTAAATGTGCTTATGACTAATTGTGGTAAATCAAGTTTATGGGTTGCCACTTGATCTGGAAAGTAAAGAAATCTCTGCCTAAGGGTACTACATTTTTTGTTTTAAAATGAACATACGCTGCCTAATAATGAACAGGAACTCTAGGTCTAATTGCCTCCACTTATAATAATAAGCACTAATGTTTTTGGATTGAATATTGTGCCCAAGCCCCTGAAATGGCATACCTAGCTGTAAGGAGGGTATACTGGCTAGGCTGTTTAAAGCTGATTCCGAAAGTATACAGTCTTAAAGCAAAGCTGTATTAAAATATCATCAAACTTTATAAAGCTCCATGAAAAGAATCAAGCTACTTATTGCTGCACTGCTACTTGCATTAGTCACCAAGGCTCAGGTACCTGCTACACTCTCCCCAGCAGATAAAGTGTACGGCTTATCTAAGTTCTGGCAGGAAGTAAATTATAATTTTATTTACCTTGATAAGGTAGACAGGATAAAATGGGACAGTACCTATAAAGCCATGATTACCAGTGTTCAGCAAACCCAAAATGATTACCTATATTATAGAGAGTTGCAAAAGTTTTGTGCTCTGTTAAATGACGGGCATACCAATATTTATGTACCACGAAGCATACAGACCTATATCTCTATGTTTGGTGAGTATCGGCTTTTTATAGAAAATATTGATAGTCGCGCCATTATTACCAGGACTAACCTCAGCAAAAAGGAAGAGATACCCATAGGTACGGAAATACTGGAAGTAAACGGCAAACCCATCCGGCAGTACATAAATGAAAATGTAAAGCCTTACCTGTCTTCGTCTACCGACTATGTGCTGGAGGATATGTGCATGAGCAGGCTGCTGGAAGGGCTTGAAGGTGACCGGTATACTCTCAAAATAAGGAAACCAAATGGGGAGTTATCTACCTTATCCCTTACTCATAAAAAAACAGAAGAACAGGAAGTTTTTCCGGCTTTTAAAGAAAATATAGCCCTGATGGAGGTTAAGTGGCTCCCCAACCAGGTAGTCTATGTTGCACTTAACTCGTTTATGGACCCTGAAATAAACAAGCAGTTTGAGGCAAAGCTAAATGAACTCTCCAAGGCTAAAGCCCTTATTATTGACCTCAGAAATAACGGGGGAGGGAGTACAGACATAGGTTTTAATATACTCCAGTATTTAACCAGTGATAGCCAGTTGTATGGTTCACGAAGCCGTACACGCATCCACAACTCTAGTTTTAAAGCCTGGGGTAAATTTGTAACGCCTGATGACACCGTTCAAAACTCCTGGAACAAAGAGCAATTTCTTGCTTTTAATGACAGGTATTACCTTGATTTTGATTATAAACCCGCATCTGTAAAGCATAGCGGAAAGCGAATTGTAGTTCCTACCGTATTGCTTACCGGCCACGGCACGGCTTCTGCGGCTGAGGACTTTCTGATTTACGCCGATAACCAAAAGCATATGACCAGAATAGGGGCAAATACCTTTGGCAGTACAGGTCAGCCCTATATGTTCGATTTACCGGGCGGTGGCTCTGCAAGAATTTGTACCAAACAAGACATTTACCCCGATGGCAGAGAGTTTGTAGGCTATGGAATTAAACCTCACATTGAAATAAAACCAACTCTTGCTGACTACCTTAAGCAAAATGATCCGGTACTCGAAAAGGCGCTCCAGGTACTGAAAGCGAAATAAACCCTTTTGATATACATACAAAAAGACATAAGCCATTCGCTTATGTCTTTTTGCTTAAAGGCTTTTTATAGCAATTGGTGCCTAGATGGAGAGCGCAGCATGCAAAGATTGAAGAATCGCTGCAGATTAATAAACTCTTGTTAAAAGAAGTAACCCATCAGAAAGCAAAAGCCGCTTTACAACCTGACAAGTGGTTTCCTTATGAAGTTGGCTGAGGCTACCTGGCTTTTCAGGTAGTATTGACAGGCTCTTTTACCTACCTCACGTACTGGTTGTATAAAAACCATACCGTGGAGAACCTGGATAAAAAGTGGTTTCAAAAGCTGCTGTCAGAATCTGGTGGAAGCTCTGTGCGCAAAGCCCTGGCAGTGTATAAGGACTTGCTGGAGTACCAGTAGCCCTAGTACAGCATTCATATTTTATTAATTTGCTGGTTTTGTAAGAACTAATCATTTATTTACTTCGGCTCTTGTAATGTAAGCATGCACCACAAGAGCCGGAGTCTTTAGATAATAACAATACGTTTACTTATATTCCCCTTAGAGCCAGAAACTCTTAAAATATACAAGCCTCTGCCCAGATTTGTAATGGTGAGGGTTTTTGAAATATCACCAGGATGGCTCCAGATGATACGACCAACGCCATCAAACAGCTCCAAAGAAGAGCCTTGTAGTGCACTGGGAAGTTCAATGGTGACAATGCCTTTGGATGGATTTGGGTAGATATTTACTTCTAAGCTCAGAGGAGTAGAAGAGCTCAAAACAGGGTGTACAGTAAAAGTTTGCTCTGTAGAAACAGGCGCATAAATAGTAGTACCATTGTTAAATGCTCTTACTTTAACTTCTCCAGCATTACGTGTTAAGTAGAGCACACTTTGTGAAATGCTTGCTGGTCCTGAAACAATCTCAAATGATACCGGTAGGCCAGACGAGGTTCTTGCTTCAAGAGGGTAGGAGTCCGACTCTGTAGTCATATCAGCAATTGTAGGAAAATCAATTTGCTGCGTAATTTTATGTACCGTCAGAGGATAAGAAAAGGTTTGTTCGCATGCACCTAGAGCTTTAATCTGCACATTGACTGGTGAGCTGGAAATGCCTTTCGGTGATCCAGAAATTACACCATTATGACTCATGTGCATGCCTTCGGGCAACCCGCTAGCTGAATAGGTATACCCTTGCGAAGCACCCGTAATTGTAACATTGTAAGGTTGATTAATAGTTGCTTCAGGCAATGAAGCCGGCATAAGCTCATAATTAGTTGAAATGCTGGCTTGCACAGCTAAGCTTACATCCTTTGCATCTGCAGATGTAAGCACTATATTTCCATTATGGGTACCTGCAGGAGCTGTTCCGGCAGATCTAACATAGACTTGTGTAAAATCTACCTTATCTACATTTACAGGTAACGTCACCGTATTTGTAAAACCGTTCCATTGGCTTGTAGAAACTTCGAAGTATTCTGGAGCCTGTATGGTTATGCTGTTTTTTAAATTACTTCCATGTACCATAAAGCTTTGGTAGTTTGGGCTTGAGGAAGGAGTGCCGTAACAAGAAGTAATATTACCCGTTAACCGGTCTGCTACAATTGCAGGTACTGCCGGATCTACTATAACTTTAAACGACATAGGAGGTCCTTCGCAGCCTGTTTTTACAGAAATAAAGTTACCTATAGAAGAGCCTCCACTACCTAATGCAAAAGAGTTTTTAATGGTATTGGTCACAGGGTCAATTTCAAAAAATGTATTTGATCTGGTATCCCAGGCATCGTAGTTGTAGCAAGTAACAAAAACTTTTTTGCCATCGGGCGATACAGAAACACCCATAGGTCTGTTACCTGTTTTTAGCTCCGTAATCTTTTTATTGGTTTCTGCATCAATGATAGAAGTAGTATGCGAGAAGTGATTGGTTACATAGACCTTCTTGCTATCAGGGCTTACTGCTATAGCATAAGGGGTGTGCCCTGAACTTATATAAGTTAGTACAGTTCTTGTTTTTGTGTCGATTACTGCTACCCCTCTAGACCAGCCGGCTGCATATAAGCGTTTTCCGTCGGGACTTACTGCAATGCAACGAGGCGGCTCTATGAAGGGGATCGTATCAATCACTGTATTAGACCGGGTATCTATCACAGATATACTGCTGGATTCAAAGTTAGTAACGTAAAGGGCAAGACCATCAGGGCTAATGGCTACGCCTAAAGGCCCTTCACCAACAGCAATTGTACTAATTACAGTATTGGTTTCTGTATTGATTACCGATACATTGTTTGATTTACTATTTACTACATACACACGGTTGTAATAAGGGTTTACAACAATACCATAGGGGTTTACACCAACTTTAATGGTGGTAAGCACAGTATTTGAGCCTGCATCAATTACAGAAACATCATTGGAGTAATTATTAGCTACATATACTCTCTGTCCATCCGGACTTACAGTCAGACCTGTAGGAACACCACCCACATCAATACTACCCACTCTTCTGTTAGTTGCGGTGTTGAAAGCAATAACATAATGAAAAAGGTTACTGGCCACATAGGCGATTTGTTCTGTTTTAGGTGTAACAGTAATAATAGACTCAATGGGTTTATCGCTTGTATTTGTGGCTGTAAAAGTATAGGTAGTATTCACTCCACTCTCTCCCAATCTGTTCGTAGAATTGGCTGGCTGGCTAATGGCAGGGTTTGAGTTTGTCCATTGGTAAATGTTGGCGGTACCTTTAAAATTGATCTGAGTACTTGTATTGGCTACTAACCTTATATCGGGCATTTCGTCTACGTTAGCAATTCCATATACTCTGCCTCTTACTGCTACTCGATGTAGCGGTGCACCTGCAGTAGTAAGTTCAACATACCCTAGTACAGCGCCTATAGGAGCCGTTGCAGCAGCACGCACATAAATAGTAGTGTTTGCCAGCCTCCTTGATACAGGCAATAACAGAAGCTGGCTGGCATAGTGGCCCTCCCGGTTGGTAGAAATTTCGAAACCTGCCGGTGCAGTGGCTTGTACTGGCTCACTCAGGCTGCCTCCAGAAACTATAAACTGTTGGGTTTGTGAGGAAGCTGATGCAGTACCTACACATGTACTGATAACTCCTGTAGCCATAGTGGTACGGATAGGGGGAGCAGGTTGCACGGTTATGGTAAATGTGGTGGGAGAACCTGTACAGCCAATGCCATTACCAATAAAATTGCCATTCGCAGTAGGGCTAAATCCTAATGTCAGATTGTCTATTAGGGTATTTGTGTTGGTATTGATCACAGAAATACTCCTGCTGTTTCTATTGCTTACAAACAACTTAGCGCCATCTATGCTGGTGGCAAGTCCCCAAGGCTCTGAGCCTACTGTAATCTGCCGTTCAATGCGTTGGGTAGATGTGTTAATTACTGAAATAAAGTTGCTGCCACTGTGAGTTACATAAACAGCACTTCCATCAAGGCTCGATGCGAGCATTCTGGGGTTGTAGGCAAATGAGATATTATGTATAATTTGTTGAGTAGCAGTATTAATAACAGAAACAGAAGTTGATCCGCTATTGGCTACGTAAACATACTGTCCATCTGGTGAAATAGTAATACCCATAGGGCGTTGGCTTACCGGTATTGTTGTAGTAACGGTATGAGTAGCTGTATTGATAACCGAAACAGAGTTAGAATTTAGGTTGGTTACATATGCATAGTCTCCGCCCGGACTTAGCACTAAAGCCTCAGGATTGCTTCCTACACGTATAGTAGTATCAACAGTATTGGTGTGTGTATTAATTACGGAAATGGAGCTTGAGCTATTATTTACAACATATAGCTGGCTTCCATCATGGTTTAACACCAGGTGTTTAGGCGTTGTGCCAACAGCAATCGAAGTTTCTAGCCTGTTGTTGGCAGTATTAATAACAGAGACATTGCCAGAGCTGCTGTTGGATACATATGCCAGGCTGGTGTTAGGACTAACAGCTACTGCATATGGATTCGAACCTACTTGTATAGTGCTTACTAGTAATTTGCTTTCAGTAGCATACACTTTTACGGTGTTTGAGCCCGGGTCTGGAATGTATGCAAACTCTTTTCTCTCAGGCGTTACGGTAATTGTAGCTGTTACTGGATTCTCACTATCATTAAGTGCTGTAAAAGCAGGTATATTTCCGTTGCCTGATGCTGCTAAACCAATCCCTGGCTCAGAATTAGTCCAGGAAAAATGGTTAGCAGCGCCCGAAAACCTTATCTCCTCTATTAGGCTGTCGGCCAAAGCCTGCTTGTTTGCAACCTTATTAATATCAGGATCCGGATATACCCAGCTATCAAGAGAAAATTTGTGAGTTAGCGATCCTACTGACGTTAAAACGATAGTGCCGGATTTTCCACCTGTATTGCTGGAAGCGGCAGAGCGTATGTAAAGCGTTGTGTTTTCTACCTTACCGTTTGATGGGCTAAATTCCAGCATGGTAACAAAACTGCCTTCTGGGTGCTTTGAAATCTCAAAGCCTTCCGTAACTCTTGCAATAATACCATGTGTAAGACTACTTCCTTCCAATAGCACTTTTCGTAGATTTGGTGCAGCAGAAGGACTGCCTAAACAGGCACGTAAAATACCTGCATCAATAGTTGCCTTTACTGTAGGATTAGGGTTTACAGTAATGGTAAAGGTAGCAGGCGTACCAGTACAGCCTATACCAGCTGTTATAAAGTTGCCTAGAGAGTAAGCAGCAAACCCTACTTTTATGCGTGATGATACTGAGTTGGAACTTGCATGAATTACAGTCAGGTCATATCCCCAGGTGCTGGCAACCAGTATTTTTGCCCCATCAGAGCTAACAGAAATGCCATAGGGATATTCAATGCCGGTAATTGTGGCTGTAACAGATAGAGTAGTTGTATTAATAACCGAAACTGATTTAGAGTTGGGGTTTGTGACGTATACTCTCGATCCATCCGGGCTTACGGCCACACCATATGGATTCGTTCCTACATTCACCTGGCTAATAACCGAATTGGTTTGGGTATTTATAACCGAAACCGAATGAGACCAGCCATTGGCAACGTAGATTCTTTGGCCATCCGGGCTTATTGCTATCCCTCTGGGCATATCTCCAACTGGAATAGTAGCACTTACAGTATTCGTATGGGTATTAATAACAGAAACAGAATTTGATCCGCTATTGGCTACATAAACTTTACTTCCATCGTGATTAATGGTTACACCCTCAGGAGTTGTGCCAACAGGTATACTGGCAGTTATACTATTTGTGCCGGCTTCTATTACAAATATCGAATTTTGGCCTGCTACATAGAGTTTACTTTCATCTGGACTTATTATAAGCCCATTAGGGCTCTGGCTTAAGGGAATGGTTGAGGAAACAGAATTATTTGCTGTATTGATAACATGCACAGAACTAGGGTTGCTACCGGAAACATAAGCTCTGGTGCCTGAAGAATTTACCGTAACGCCATATGGACTGGAGGCTACATCTATTGTAGTAAGTACTGCATGGGTCCGCACATTTACCACAGATACTGAGTTTGAACCCGTGTTAGCAATATAAGCATACTCCTCAGATTCTGGAGTAACTGTAATAGTAGCTGTTTCAGATGTTGTACCGGGATTAACCGCAGTAAATGCTGGTATATATCCTACTCCGTTTGCGGGCAGGCCTATTGCAGGATTGGAATTAGTCCATCGATACACATTAGCTATACCTGTAAACGAAATAGGGTTTGTAGTGCTATCTGCCTTAAAGGTTTGGTGTGCAGGCTGAATTATTGTTGGTTCGAGATACAGGCGCCCTGTTACAGGAATATTTTTTGAGGATGCTCCGTTGGATGTTAAGCTGATACTTCCCGTTCTAGTACCAGGATTAAGATTTGGAACAAGCCTAACATAGATAAATGTAGTAGACACGCTTCCATTTGTTGGCGTTAGGCTTAATGAGTTTTGATACGGGCCTGCATTACTTCTGGAAATCTGAAAGCCATCTGGAGCAGTAATTAGAATGGGAGACGAAAGAGCGCTTCCTGAAAGAGAAAATATTTGCGGATTGGAACTAAGCTGTTCCGCGCCTGTACAAGCTGTAATAGGACCTGTAATGCCAGAATGCGTAATGCTTTGTCCTTTAGAGTGATACGTATTGCTAAGGCATGCAATTAATAATATAAAAACAATACGGACTGTCGCTTTATAGCTATTACGATTACAGAATGGAAGCAAATTCTTCAAAGGGATAGTAGGAAATAAGGTGATTTATTGAGCAAAATGGTTCTTAAAATTCTGACTTACAGGTAAATTCTTTAATTCTAACATCGGAAAGACATGTAGTAATTAAACAAGCAAAGTATAGAATTATATTGAAATTCAGACATTAATTTATCATCTTTGCAGTAGCAAAATAAGAAATGACAAAGCACAGCCACATATTACCTTTCCCTTTCTATACAGATTATCGCACGCCTGCGTGTGTCTGGGATAGGTATGTACTTTGCTGATACCTATAGAAAATAGCTATGCTATTGAAAAGCCCGGACACTTGTCCGGGCTTTTTTTATGCCCTTGCCTCAATAAAATAAACTATAAACAAATGGATGCATTAAAGGAAAACGTAGAAATTATTCTGCCCGAAAATGGGCTGGAGCAAAAGCTGGCGCAAGCAAATCGCGAAAGCCGAAAACTGGTGATTAAGCTCGGTTTTGACCCTACTGCCCCGGACCTGCACTTGGGCCATGCTATTGTACTTAAAAAGCTAAAACAATTCCAGGAACTGGGCCACCGCATTATTATTGTAAATGGCAGCTTTACCGCCCGCATTGGCGACCCTACAGGCAAGAATAAATCCAGGCCTCCGCTCAGCAAAGAAGAGGTAGCTGTAAATGCACAAACCTACGTGAACCAGCTATCTAAAATACTGGATGTAAGCCGTTGTGAAATACGCTACAACTCCGAGTGGCTGGATGCCCTACAGCTCACCGATATGATACAGTTGCTCTCTAAGGTTACTGTTGCGCAGCTTATGCACCGCACCGATTTTAACAAGCGCTTTACAGAGAATGCGCCTATTGCAATGCACGAGCTAATGTACCCGGTATTGCAGGGGTTTGATTCGGTAAAAATTGAGGCAGACATTGAAATGGGCGGTACCGACCAGCTTTTTAATTGTACCATGGGCCGCCAGCTGCAGGAAGCCGAAGGCCAGTCACCGCAAATTGTTATGTGTATGCCTTTGCTTAAAGGTACCGATGGCAGCGATAAAATGAGCAAATCGCTCAATAATATTATTGGCCTAACTGATGAGCCTAATGATATGTTCGGCAAAATAATGTCTATACCCGATGCCTTACTGGTAGAGTACCTGCACCTGGTTACAAATTTTGATGCTGCTACAAAAGAGGAGTGGATGGCACAGCGGGAGCAAAACCCAATGGCACTAAAAAAGGCTATTGCAGCCAATGTAGTAGAGCAGTACCATACTGAAGAAGAGGCTGTAAAAGCCCGGGCGTTCTTTGAGCAACGATTTCAAAATAAAGCCTTTAGCGATAAAAACTTTACGCCTGTTGCTTTGCAGGAGGTGGGTATATCTGAGAATGAGATTTCGTTGGTTGATCTGTGTGTGCTGCTAATGCCTGAGGAAAGCAGGGGCAACATACGGAGGCTTATTGAAGGAGGAGGGATAACAGTTGATGATAAAAAGATAAACAATATACATGCTATATTGAAAGTGGAGCCCGGTACTAAAATGAAGCTGGGTAAGAGGCAGTACATTGAGTTTATATAAGCACAACGCCCAGGAGCACTATTCTGGTTGTGAATATTCTCCTGGGCCTTGCCTAAACACAGCAAATAACTTAGGGCTGTATCCTACTTTCTAAATCAGATTTGTACAGCCAAAGCGTATATGCCTTCGCTAATCAGCTCATGGTTAAGCATTGCTCCCGCCAGGTTGCCGGCAGCTACAGCGTTAGCTACCGACCGGAAGAGGGTAGTATTATCTCCGGCAGCATAGATGCCTGGCACGCTGGTTTTTTTCATTTCATCTACCTGTATGTAGCCTTGTTCGGTTAGGGTACAGCCTAATTGCTCTGGCAGTTTGCTGTGCTGCTCAAAACTACATAGCTATATACATCTTTATTAAAGCCAAACCTGTAATAAGCAGCCATATACCATTAAGTACCCAGCTGGCGTAGGCTTTTTTTATTACGCCATACATAATCAGAAAAAGTGAGCCAATCACATTTAGAAAAAGGTATTCTGCAGACTGGCTACTGATAAGACTCAGGCTGTTTAAGCTAAACGCAGATAGAGAGCAAAGAGCACCTGCCCAGCCAATGGCTTCTTTTGTGTATTTTTGCAGCGTTAACATGATATTGTTTATTTAACATTGCAAAGAGATATACTTAACAGCACTTTAAAAATGCTAATATTGGCTTAACTAATGCATAAAACAGATCAATAGTAATGGAGCTTCAGCAGATTCGGTATTTTTTAACCCTGGCCCAGGAGCTTCATTTCTGGAATACAGCAGAAAAAGTATATATAACCCAATCGGCCCTGAGCAGGCAGATAAAAGCCCTTGAAGATGAGCTTGGGCTGCAACTTTTTGAGCGAAGCAAGAGGAGTGTAAAGCTTACCGAAGCAGGCATATTTTTGCGGGACCAATGGCAGCCCATGCTGGAGGAGATAGACCGTATTCACAGGCAGGCCCGTAAAATTCACGAGGGTGCCTATGGGGTTGTGCGCATTGGCTACCCAGGTTCTGTGGCCTATAGCTTTTTACCTGAGCTTATTTCAAGTATTTCGCAGGCCTGGCCCGAGCTACTGATTGAACTGGTTGAACCTGTTGATGTTAATTTTGAGGAGTTGCTGCTCAGCCATAAAATGGATTTAGCTTTCCGTAGAGAAGCAGCTCAACATCCTGCCCTGCAATCTATTTACCTGTACTCGGAGTACCTTTCGCTTTTTGTGCCCGAAAATCATCCCATAACAGATCAAAATTTTAAGGGACTGCAAGAACTGAAAGATGAAAAATTTATCATTTCTGGTCTGCATAGCTCTACAATTTATGTATCTATTCTCAGGCAGGTTTTTAATGAGTATGGGTTTGAACCTAACGTGCATATTGAATCAGACTACGGTGCCATGATTTTAGGCCTTGTAGCTAAAGGGGTAGGTATAACTATTCTGCCTGGTTCATACTCGTTTAGTAACCTGCCTGGTATCAGGCGTATTAACCTGCCTCATAAAGTAAGCCTCTATGCGCTATGGCGTAAAGAGGATAAGAGTCCTGTGTTGAGGAATATCTTAAAGCAGGCCGAAGCCCTGGCGTTGAAGTTTAGTGAAGGCTCTGCGCAGGTGGGCTAAGCTTGTGAACAGTTTTATTGAAATAGGTACCTGTTTTGTTTACATTATTATTGGAAAAGTAGTAACTTGCTATTACTTATATCACCCATACTATTGATTGCACCCTTGTAGGTGTATCCATGTCGTTTTTTCGAATTAATAGGGCTCTAACCCTAATTTCGAAGCCTTTTGCAAGCACTCAGAAATACCTCCAGGCGTCCTGCCAGTGCTGTACCTCCCTGAAAATTAGATTGAACAAATCATTTTTTAAACAGATCGCTATGAAAAGCAGGATAATGTTGAGCCTAGCTGCTGCCTGTCTGGCAGGAGCCATTTTTAGCAGATGTACCTCTACGGGTGTTACCCAGGAGAATGAAGCACTTGCAACCACCACAATGTATGGCGGATTCAGTAGCCTGGAAGAATATGGCGGCCATCTTGTAACCATAGCTGGCTGTCACGATTGCCATACCCCCAAAAAGATGGGACCTCATGGGCCAGAGCTTAATATGGAACTGGCCTTATCCGGGCATCCGGCCGATATGCCTGCTCCCGATGTAAATCTTACTGAAGTGCAGAGCAAGGGTCTTGCCGTTACTCAAACTCTTACAGCATGGGTGGGGCCATGGGGCACCTCCTATGCTGCTAACCTAACGCCTGATGCTACTGGTATTGGCAACTGGGCGGAAGAAAACTTTTTCCTGGCTCTGAGAGAAGGAAAGCATAGAGGCTTACCTAGCGGCCGTACACTATTGCCTCCTATGCCATGGGAGATGGTAGGGCAGATGACTGACGCTGAATTGAAGGCAGTATTTGCTTACCTGAAATCTGTAAAGCCTGTAAACAATGTAGTGCCTGCACCAAAACCTCCGGCTACAGCCATGAAGTAAATTAATGAAAAGCAAGAAAAGCCTGCAGTACAAATGTGCTGCAGGCTTTTTTTGCTTTAGCTGCTTCCTGATAGTACGGGTTGTGTATACTATTTATCTTATTACCTGCACCCACCCCTTAAAAACCTGTGGCTTTACGCTGGTACAGAACTGATAGTAATATATTCCTGACGGTAGCCCTGCTGCATTCCATTCGTTTTTGTAATAGGTAGTAGAATAAACTTCTTGGCCTAATCGATTGTATACCGTAAACAGAGAGTTTGGGTAAAGCTCAAGGTTATCAATTACCAGAGTTTCGTTAAGGCCATCGCCATTAGGGGTAATGACGTTGGGTATGCTAATAGCATTTTCAAATTCCATACAAACACTATTAGACCAGCTTTGTTTTCCGTTGGTAATTGCTTTTATGCGGTAACATTGCTCAAAGCCTCGGTAAGCTTGTATCTCTGTAGAAGTAGAGGAGGTTTGCTCCACAAGTGCAGGTCTTGGCTCATTATTAAGATATAGCCATACCTGGTATACTATTGGTGTATTCCATCCTTCGTATTCATTCCAAACCAATGAGGCTTTACGATCTTCCTTATTGCCAATTTGTAATAAAATGGTTTTATGCGAGGTGCTCTCAAGCAAAGTTCCGCACGCATTAGTGCCTCGTAACCGATACCCAAATGAGTATTCGCTGGTTTCATCGGCATGGTCCAGGTAGGGACCTTGCATTTCGGCAGAGCTAATCCGTGCCCAACCCTGCAGGGGATGATGTTTTTCTAGATACAGATCAGGTCTATGATGTACAGGATTATTTACCAGGTATGATACCCTCAGCTGGTTGAGCTCTTCTTCTACACTCACCGTTTCTATAACCAGTTCCATCGGATCGTAGCGCAAGACAAAGGCCCTTGTTTCTCCCATACATCCTTGGGCTGTGGTTTCTGTAACACGTAGATGCTTTGGGTTTGCTTCTTGAAACCAGCTTACGTTTATAACTGGTGTGCCTTGTCCCTGTGTAATGGTGCCACCACTTATGTTCCATTGGTAGCTGCTACCTGCAAGGCCAGTTACCTGATAGTTTTTGTTCAGGTTTTCGGGGCAGATATCAGTAGCATAGGCAGCAACCTGGGTTTGTGGCAGGGCATGCACAGTTACAGGCAATGTTTTCAAAGGCCCTAAGCAGGCAGGATCTATATACATTTCCTGTACACTTACCTGGTAATTTCCAGCTTCATTCCATTGTATACTAATACTGTTTCCTTCTTGTGTTGATACAATGCTGCCTCCTGTTACTGACCAGCGGTAGAGGCTGTTTTCAGAACCAGGGTAGGAATAGGTAGCTGTACCCTGGCAACTAGCAACAGGTCCCACTATTTTAAGGTTTTGAGCAGGAGAAGGATGAACCAGCACTGTATACACCTGAGAAGTACCATAACAAGTATCCAGAATGGTCGTATCTGACTGGCTTACCCATATGCTATGCTCGCCCGGTGTGTGCCATTTTACTTCAACAGCAGAGGTGCCTTGCCCCGATAGGATATTTCCACCTTGCACTTGCCATTGATAGTGGCTGGAGCGGATTGGGTATTTTACAGTGTACCGTAGTTGTTGCGCTTCCAGAAAGCAGGCGGCACTAAGGTTATTCGGTTCAATTTCGGGCTCAAGTATTGTATTTATTTTAACTGGAAAAGTAAACCTGTTGCTGCAACCATAGCTGTTTGTTGCAGTGACCCATACAGCAGCAAATGGGTTGCTTACTCCCCAATTTATTTCAACCGTAGAATCAGTCTGGTTAATTACAGTTCCACCTTCTGCTGTCCAGTTTAATTGATAACCATTAACGCCCCTTGCAAAGTAGTTTGCAGTAGTGCCAGGGCAAACTACAGCATTGCCTTCTATCGTTAGCCCTAGAGGCTGCGGCCATACAACTATAACAATAGTGTCATTTACAGAGCATAAGTTGTAGTTAGCTCTTCTTAAATATAGAAGGGTGTCTGGTGTAGGATTATAGTTTTCCAGAGTTATTGTGTTTTGAGCTTGTTCAGCATCATTAAGTAGCCCTGTTGTTGTAAGCCATTGATAAGTGTAGTCAGCTAATTCCTCATTACCAATATTGATAGTATCACCAGAACATATATTTACCGTAGATAGTGGATTACCAAAAGGTGGTTTTACTTCAATTGTAATGCTAGATGTATAACTAGAGCATTTTCCAGTGCCGGTTACTGTGTATGTTGTAGTTTGAGTAGGCCTTACCCAAGGATTACTTACTGATGATGAAAAACCTCCTTCTGATGTAGTCCACAGAAAGGTGTCTGTTCCAGCGCCAAACGCTGCAAGCTTTACACTATCTCCCTGGCATATGGTTGTTTGAGTGGCCTGAACCTGAAAAAGATTTGAATTCCTTTTAATGAACTGGTTTTGATTTGCTAAACGATATTCTCCTCTTTTACCGTTTGTTGAAACACTGTTTAGTTTTGGATTACATGCAAGGCCAAGCTCATTTGGGCAATCAATTGAATGCAAATAATAATAATTTAAATAATTAGAACGTCCATCTGCTAGTAAGTAGATTTTACCGTCCAAACCTATTTGTATATCATAAATATAACTACTTGAAAGTTCTGGCATAATCAGTATTCCAGAGTCTTTAATTGCTACAGGTGTACCTGCATCGATGTTAAATTGTATAATTCCTCCACTCCCTGCATAATTAAATGTTAGTCTGGATATATATAATTTGCTGTTATCTGGTGAAAAGCTGCAGCCCCAATAACTATACTTATCAGATAAAGGAACGTTGTCTTCAAGTTCAATCGGGTTGTATACCACTCCGGTAGTTCTGTCAAAATCGAATAGTTGTGGAACTACCGAGCCCTCGGTCGGTTGATTATAGCCTCGGGTTATCAAGCAAAGTTTAGAGCTGTTGGGAGATGCTACTAAATTATATAGTTGATACGAGTAGAAACCTGAGTGACTTACAATAGGTACATCTGTTATGCCTGAACTTGTAAGCAGTCGAGAGTTGAAAGTATTTCCCTGAGGGCTATGCGTGATTATCCAGATATCATTATCATTTGCATGCAACATTGGGGTAACTACAGAGGCAGCAGTAGTATCCATAATAACATTAACAGAACCATTTACTACATCTCCAAGACCGTTATTAAGGCTCATATCAACTACAGTGTAACTGCTTGTATATGAAGGAAAGGAAAACCATTCTTGTTGAACACTTGTAAAAATATAATAAATGTGCTCTTTTCCTGGCTGCTTTACAATAGTAATATTGTTATACCTAAACCATCTAGTTTCAATTAGTGGACTTAGGTTATGCCCACCTGGCATAACCTTAAAGTTCCTATCGAAAACTTGCATGCCATTAGTATGAAATAAAAGGTTTCCATCTGAGTCAGACATTGTTGCTGCCCCTCCTTGATCATTGAATATATTATTAGTAGTGTCAGCTAGAGGATAGCCGGAGTTAAAATTAATTCCAACACCATATCCAAAAAGCCACCAGGCATTCTGTTTCTGTTGAGCTTTTGCAGGTAAAGACAAAAAAATTAAATTAATTAAAACAAAGAATAAAAACTTTTCCATATAAACTAATTAATGCCCAATCTATGATTTATCCAAATATAAACTTGTGTAAATCTAGCCTGCTTTCTCCTGATAATCTACAGCTAATCCTATTAATACTTACAACCACTTATCGCTTCAACACCAACTCCTCCCGGGCAGCCCATTGGGCAATGTCCTGCTTACTGAGCGCTGCAGCCATCAGTTCGGGAAACTTATCGGGGGTGCAGGCAAATACGGGTATACCCAGGTTGGAAAAGTATTGGGCGTTCTGATAATCGTAGGAGGGGGCACCCTCATCGTTAAGGGCCAGGAGCACGATAAGTTGCACGCCAGAACTTTGTAGTTCCAGGGCACGCTTACGCATTTCGTTTTCGTTGCCTCCTTCGTAAAGGTCGGTAATGAGTACCATTACGGTATCTGCAGGGCGGCTGATTATTTGCTGACAATATTTAAGGGCTGCGTTAATATCGGTGCCTCCGCCCAGTTGTACACCAAAAAGCAAATCTACGGGGTCAGAGAGCTCTTCGCTAAGGTCTACTACAGCAGTATCGAACACTACCATTTGGGTTTTAATGCTGGGGATGGAGGCCATTACTGAGCCAAACACGCCCGAGTATACTACCGAAGTACCCATTGATCCACTCTGGTCCAGGCAAAGCACTACATCTTTTAGGGATGAACGTTTTTTACCATAACCAATGCGCTCTACCGGAATAATGGTTTTATAGTCGGGTTGGTAGTGCTTTAGGTTTTTAAGGATGGTGCGCTGCCAGTTAATTTCGGTATGCCGGGGCCGGTTGTTGCGAATGCTGCGGTTAAGCGAACCTGTTATGGCCTGCTGCATGGGTTGGCTCAGCTTTTTCAGCAACTGGTCTACCACCTTTTTTACCACCTGGCGGGCGGTATCTTTAGTTTTAGCCGGTATAACCTTGCTTAGTGTCATAAGGGTGGCCACCAGGTGCACATCGGGCTCTATGTTCTCCAGCATTTCCTTTTCGAACAGCATTTGGGTAAGCTCCAGGCGCTGCAGGGCATCTTTTTGCATTACCTGTACTACCGAGGCCGGGAAAAAGGTGCGTATATCGCCCAGCCAGCGGTTAATGTTGGGAGAAGTAGGCCCCAGGCCACCTTTACGCTCGGTATCATACAGCGCCTCCAGGGTTTTATCTACCTGCAGGTCTACCTGGTCGAGGCTAAAGCCAGTACCGTCATTCTCCTGGCTGCCCAAAATCAGGCGCCATTTGCGTAGGGTTGCTTCATCGGTCATAGCGACGGGTTGGGGGTTAAGCCTAATAATGTATAAATAACGGGCAAGCCCTGTTTGGCACGTTCATGGTCAAAGGGGTATCCTTTTTTAAGCGCATCTAAAGGTTTGCTGCTGTTGCCGGACTTTAGTTTTTCGCCCAGCTTTCTGCGCTCGGGGCTGCTAAATGCCGAAAAGGTTCTGCGCAGCAGGGGTAATACCTGCATAAAGCTTTCTTCGTCCAGGTACTTTACCCAGCCGTTCACTACGTTCCAGAGATCTTCGTCTAAGAGCAGAATAGTGCCGCTGCCTTTTAAAAAACCTTCCAGCCAGGCGGCAGCAATGGCCGGTGGGGTAGCGGCCGACATGGCATAATGAAAGGCCTTTACCAGTCCTTCGCCTGCAATCAATTTATAGTCAAAAAGCAGGCGTGTAGCATAACCAGCCAGTACAGGCGAGGAAGCAGGGCTGGCCGATATCTTTTGAAGGGTTTCCTGCCAGAGGCCGAGTAGTTCAGCATCGTCCAGCATAGACACGGCATCGTTACTTTGCATAAGCAGGTCCAGCAGGTGCAGGGCAGCCTCTTCATCAATAGCCGAAGCAGAAGGAGGCAGGCTGATGCAGATGCGGGTAATCATGCTACGAATAATATCCAGCACCAGCAAAGCATCGGTTTTGCGCACGTTACCATAGCGCGTAATGCTTACCAGTCCGGGTACTACTTCCATAAGTTGTATTACATCTCCGGTGGCTGCAGCCAGTTCTTCTACCTTTTTTATAAGGGCATGTATGGCCTGGGGAAGTTCTGCAGGCAAGGCCTTTATGAGCAGGCGGCTGACGTCCTGCAAACGGGTAGATTTTCCGGCTTCGTGGGCCAGGTAGCTGGCAGCAGCGCCCTCGAGGGTATTGCCCCATTTGCCTTTTTCGATGATCTGTATCGAGAATTCGGGCCTCCATTGCAGTCGCCATTGTTCCTTAAACGTGCCTTTGCCGGAGGTAGCCATTTCGCGGCCCCATTCAATATCGAGCAAGAGCAGGCGATGCAGAAAAATGCTGCGGCCCAGATCAAGCTCCTTACGGAGGTCAAGCAGCAGTTCTTTGCCATCGGCAGTGGCTGGTATGCGTAACGACTTTTGCAGCTTTTCAATGTCCAGCTGCAGGGGAGCTTTCGGTATTTCGGTAGGTATAGAACCGATCTTGTTACTTACAATGAGCTCTTCTTCAATGAGCTTAAGTAGAATATTTTCGCCATTGCAAAGCACGGTAAGTACGGCCTCGTTCAACTCTTCAAGACCAGGTTTGGGTAGGTCGCGCAATACAGCCAGGTTTTCGGCCAGGCGCACGGCTTCTATTACGTGGGCAGTAGAAATATCCATTTGCTGACCGCGCAGGAGCTTGGCTACTTTTATAAGCCAGCGGGAGCCATCATCAGTAGGGTGTTGCCAGATGTGCTCGTACCAGCCGGGCGAGTTAATACCCGCCCCGTAGCCGCTGGTAAAGCTCAGGCGGTCGTAGGTCCAGGGAATCCAGGTGGCCGCTGTTTTTACTTTAGGCAGACCTTTGAGCAAAGCATTGTCTTCTTTAGCGCTCGATTGGGTAAGGGCAGGGGCGTGCCAGGCTCCGCAAATAATGGCTATGGTTTCGTGGCCTTCTTTCTGGGCTTCACGAATTACCTTGCGCATCCAGGCTTCGCGGAATTGCTCTCTGTGGTTTTCGGTACCAGGAAAGGTTTCGCGAAGGCTGGCCATGGCTTCGTGAATGGCTTCAAAAACCTGTTCCCCATTACTGCGGGTTTCAAATTGGTGCTCCCACCATAGTTCTGTGTCGGTATAGCCTGCGGCCCCGGCCAGGTACGAGAGCTTGTCAAAGGTTTTTTCTTCCTGCTCTGCTTCGGGGGTGTCTTCTTCAGCCTTGTTTTCTTTTTTGGGTAGGGCAAAGCTGTGGCTGGTGGGCAGGTCCATAAAGCGTACTGGGATGTCCTTTTCCTGTGCATAGCGTATGGCCTGCCATTCGGGCGAAAATTCTGCAAAGGGGTAGAATACGGCCTGGTTCAACTGGTCGGGATTGTACATGAGGATGGCTGCCGGGGGCGTAAAGTCCTCCCTGGCAGCCCATTGCAGGATGTGGTCTGCATCGGGTGGGCCTTCTACCAGGATGATGTCTGGCTGAAGGGCCTCCAGGTGCTGTTTTACGTTGCGGGCACTGCCGGGGCCGTGGTGTCGTATACCAAGTATATGTAGTGAAGACATATTTTCTTCTTGAAAAAGTTTATTGTCGTTCTTTTGGCTTGATCCAAAAGAACCAAAAGATCAAGGCTGTGGAGAAATGGCTATATTTTTCTCTTCAGTCTCATTAGTATGCTACTCAGTATCTCACTAACCCTTAGTCAGTCTGTCAATCACTCACTTAGTGATTTCTCAAGACTCCTGTCCTCCTGATTCCTAAAAATCCCATCTCCTTCCTCCCAACTCTCTAAAACTAAACTCCCAAATCCCGACAAGCTCTGTAAATATCCCGCCAGTCTTCTCTCGGTTTTACTACAGTTTCCAGGTATTCCTGCCAGGCAATTTTATCCTGGATGGGGTCTTTCACTACGGCTCCTATAATGCCGGAGGCAAGGTCGTGGGCGGTAAGGGTGCCATCACCAAAGTAGCCGGCCATAGAGAGGCCGTTGTTTACAACGGATATGGCTTCGGCTGTGCTCAGGGTGCCGCTGGGTACTTTAAGCTTGGTTTTGCCGTCTTCGGTTACACCGCTGCGCAGTTCTCTGAAAATGGTAACAATACGCCGTATTTCGCTGAGAGCAGGCTTTTCGGCAGGCAGGTCCATGATCTTTTCAAAGCTTTCCACGCGCCTGCGCACAATGTCCATTTCTTCTTCTAAGGAGTCGGGTACAGGCAATATTACCGTATTAAAACGCCTGCGGAGAGCACTGGATAATTCGTTTACGCCTTTGTCGCGGTTATTGGCAGTAGCAATGAGGTTAAAGCCGCGGATGGCCTGTACTTCCGTGTTAAGCTCGGGGATGGGCATCATTTTTTCTGACAGGATGGTAATAAGGCCATCCTGTACATCGGCCCCGATGCGGGTAAGCTCTTCAATGCGGGCAATCTTGCCTTCTTTCATGGCACGGATTACCGGGGTTTCTACCAGGGCTTTTTCGGAAGGGCCTTCGGCCAGAAGCCGGGCATAATTCCAGCCATAGCGAATGGCCTCTTCGCTGGTGCCGGCAGTACCTTGCACAATAAGTGTACTGTCGCCACTAATGGCTGCGGCCAGGTGCTCGCTTACCCAGCTTTTAGCCGTACCCGGCAGGCCGTACAGGAGCAGGGCCCTGTCGGTGGTAAGGGTGGCTACGGCTATTTCCATGAGGCGCCTGTTGCCTATGTATTTGGGCGATACTTCAAAGCCATTTTGCAGGGTACCACCTACCAGGTAAGTAACTACACTCTGGGGTGATAGCAGCCAGTTTTGAGGCTTTTTGCCGGAATCCTGCTTCTTTAACTCTTCAAGTTCCTGGGCATATTGCTGTTCGGCATGTTCTCTTAAATAAGTAGACATAGTGCGCGTATCTTATAAGTTTGGAAATGCTAATTTTAATTGTGTTTTAAGGGTAAGCAAGCGATATAAATGGTCGCTCAGGCTGTACCAGTTGTGCCGGCTGTACTGGTCGGGCGGAATAAGCAAGGGTAAGTCGCTTACTATGGCATCAGGAACCAGGTGAATAATACCATTGTAAAAGCCCTTATTAAAGCGGAACGGAGCCTGTGCCGTGTATTTTAGTAGGGCAAGTGCCAGTCCGTAACTCCATTCTTTCGGGCGCATAGAAGCATGCTGCAATACGGCATCCGGATGTTTGAGCAGATGTGTTACCAGGTATTTATCCTGCAAATCGGGGGGGAGCAGCGGGGCCAGCCCAATAAACAGATCATCTACCTGCTCATAAAAAGCCAGTGCCCAGTAAGTGTCTTTAAAATTGGCTGTAGCATCGGCCAGGGCGGGTATAAAGCGCTTTAATTGAGTTTCTTTCTTAAATAGATCAAGCAATTCCGTAGCACTAAGCTGCAGGCTTTCTTCGAGCCAGGCAGGAGGGGTATGCTGCATAAGCTGGTAGAGTATAAACTGCTCATCAGAAGTACCACGGGTAGCACTCAGCTTTTCAATGCTTGAGGCAAAGATCTGCTCGTTAAGCTGTTGTAGGGTACTGGTATTAAAATTAATAACACCTTTGGCATCTTTTTGCAAAGCAGCCTGAAGAATGGCTTTGTACTGCAGGGTAATAAACGATTGGGGTAGTTTTTTTAGCAAAGCCCAGGCCTCGCTTTTTACCTTGCTGCTTTTGTCCTGCAGCAGTCCCTTCAACCAGGTTTCGTCTTCGGGCGCTACAAAGTCGGCCAGTATTTTTAAAAACTCCACACGGGTAGCCGCGTTCTCCTGGGGCCAGGTGCTGCGTAGCATTTCGCGTGCAGTGGGGCCATCTTGTTTTAAAGTAAGGCGCAGCAGCTTTTTCCGCTGATCGGGTGTGCCGGTAGTCCAGAGGTCATCGCCATCGGTTGTAGTGGCAAACTGCCAGTTGCTGTTAAAGGAGCCAAGCCAGGCACCGCGTTTTCCGCAGCAAATGCTAATAATTTTTTGCAGGCGGTTTTGTTTCGCTGCAATGTCCAGCAGGGTAGGTTGTAGGCCCGGCTGAACCAGTACATTGCTTTTCCAGCAGGCTTTTAGCCAGAGTTCGAGCAGGGCTGGCGTTTCGGTATCAAGTATTTCGTGCAATATAGCTTGTTGCATGGAACTGCAATAAGCTTTCTCTTCGGGGGGAGCTTCCATATTGTGCAGGTTTTCTACCTGTAGTGGCAGGGCGCCACATTGTCTGTAGTTAAATACAGCAGCTGCCAGTTGCAGGTACTTATCTTCTGTATCGCCCTCTGCAGGGGCAGGGAGGGGCGGCAGTTCGCCTTGCAGCAGCGCTTCGGGCTGTACAGGTTTTTTGGCCGTGCCCAGCAAGGCCACGTTTACGAGGTTGTTCCAGGATTGCATATAAAACTATAAACGTTGAGCGCAAGCGTATGCCCGCTAGTTTGCAGCTTCAAGTTACAGGCTAGGGGCGGGAGAAAAAAGTTTTCAGGCGTAAAGGTGTGGAGTGCTTTACATGTGATTGCAAGATGGTAATAAAAACACAGCCAGGCTTACCTAACTGAAACCTGGCTGTGTTTTTTAACTGCCTGTTTGCACAGATACTACTTTTACAGAGATAGAGCAGCGTTACTGTTATTTCTGAAATTCAGAAGTAAACTGGTTGCCTCTGGCTATAATGTGCCTGAGGACTTACCGAAAAATGAAGCAACATTAAAGCACAAGGGGTAAAGAGTTCTTTTTACTCCATCGCCAGCGAATAGTCAGTTTTTGGGGACTTTTTTCTGCCTTCGTTTCGGTAGTAGTTATGTGGTTTGCTGTTTCTGCTTTTAATAATTCTTCCAACTGAATTCTTTTATCAATTCTGGCTTGTTTGCTCATGTTTGTATAATGCTTCTGATGATGTGACCACAGGTGATTTATGGTGGCAAAACTACAATCGGCCCGCGAACAAGCTATGCTTCTCAGGATAAGAAATGGATAAGGTATTGTTAAGAACCCATCACATAAATGTCCTTATTATGGATTTATTACCACAAGGTAAATAAAGTTTTAAAGGCTGGTGCACACTTTTATATTACTATTATTTGTGCACTGAAAAGCGTTTTTTGAGTGGTAGAATTTGTATCTTGTTACAGGTAATATATGTATAGAATTGCCTGTTAAATTAAAGTTTAGTGCTATGATACGGATACTGAAATATGGGCTTTCATTGATGTTGTTTGTGCTGCCTTTAACTTTGCTGAGCCAGGTAAATAGCACGCTAGATGGTTACGATCCTTTAAAGCTATCGGCTTACCTGGGCCGGTCCAAAAGCGAAGTGATCAAGCAATTACCAGCCGGCTATCATAGCCAGGATTCTTTTACGCTAAGTTATACAAGCATGTTTACAGATGAGCTCAGCAAGGAGGTATACCCGGTGGTTACAGAGTGTTTGTTTGATAAAGATAATACACTTACTGCCCTGAGGTTTATACATCCGCTAAGCGAGAAGAGGTTAAAAGAAACCAGAAAGCGGTTTAACAGGCATTGTGCGCTTAAGCTCAGTAACCACCTGTGGTTGTTAAAGAAAGAAAATGGGAATAAACCTTTTGAGTATGAGGTAAGGCTTAAAGTACGCAAGGCTCAGAACCAATTTGTGTTACAAAAGGCGCTAGCAGAAGAACACTATTTTAATAACTTTCCCTAAAACCTGCTTACTGTTTTAATGTTCTTAAAAAGAGAGTTGAGCTACCTCAGGAAACTAATGGTTGAGAAGCTATTTTAATGTTGCTTTATAAGCTATAGTACCTGCCATCCATCCACATGCCCAGGGGCATAAAGGTATTTTCTTTGCCAATCACAGCCATACGGGTTGCTGCCCCACCTGAAATAGACAGCCATTTATATAAGTGACTAAAGCCCTCGCTAAGCTGCACCAGTTTATTTTCGGTATCGGCCAGCCACCATTTATCTTGATACTGTACGGGTTTAAGCTGCTCTACAATGTAAGGCCTTTCGTTTCTGAAAGGTAGCAGGGCGCTTTGTTGGCTTTCTTCTTCTGCTACCTGTGCCCAGCCTGCATATCCCCAAAGGCTTATATCTGTATGGGCAGGGAGCTGCTTTTTAATAAGCGCCCTCAAAGGCAGGGCTGAAGGATAAAATACAAGCTCTGCATGTATTACCGTACCTGCCGACAGTACCAGGGGGGCACTGGGACCACCTCTTACTGAAAACTGCAGAACAAGGGCTGTACGGCCACTCTCTGCACCCCATAGCCAGAAGCGTTCGGTGGTAAGGTTGTCTTCTTGCTGTACCTGTTTACTTAATACCAGCCAGTGGTCTAACAGGCCGTTTTGTTCTTTTAGCTCTTCCTGGCTTTGGGTAAAGCCAATAAAGCTGCGTATGTCGTACTGCAGATCAGCAGGGAGCTGCTCCATGTGCTGAAAGCCCTTTGCCACCAGGTAAATGCGCAGCAGTCCATCTAAAAAGCGGCTTTGCCAGCCTTCTTTATAAAAATCGGTATTACCCAGGGTGCGCACCATGGCCGCAAGACCGGGCGCCTGTGCATCGATCAGGCGTTTCTGTACATTTTCCCAATACTGCAGGGGCTTATCGGGCAGGTTAATGAGGCCACCCCTCAGCATATCCTTAAGCCAGAGCAGCAACTCATCTATGCCATCGCTAACATTCTGGTGGCGTTTGTTCTGGCGCTTAGCCTGGGCGCTTAGGTCTGCTGGCTTTGCTTCTTTATCGGTATCTTTTTCTGCTTTTTTATCTTCGCGCTCGGCTCTTTTTTGCAGCCACTCGGCTACCCACGCCGGCAGCTCTCCTTCAACAAAGCCTCCGTTCTGGCGTGCATATAAAAATAGTAAGCCAAGCCCATGTTTGCAGGGAAACTTGCGGCTGGGGCAGCTGCATTTAAAGGCAATATTACCCAGGTCTACCTGTGTCTGGTAGGGTTTGCTGCCACTGCCTTTGCACTCGCCCCAAAGGGCCTGCGGGTGTTTGCCCATCAGTACCCATTTATCGGACCTGGCAAGATCTTTACCGGCTTTGGCAGATGCTGCATCTGGTGCCAGAGCCAGCACCTGTTCTTCTGTCCAGTTCATTATCAAATTACTTTAATGGTGATACAAGGTACAGGCCATCCGGGAAAGGGCAAAGTTTTTATGGGTGGAGAAGGTTAGTTAAAAGTAAAACAATTAACAAATATAAGCTTTCTTATACAAATGAGTGGGTTGCAATGTAGCCTGCCTGTTAATTTACAGATCTTTCCAGAAAGGGATAATTGTTGTTGCTTCTTCATCTTTACCTCTTTTTACAACAACCCTATGTCTTCCCCTGGGTAAGTGCTTAATATCGATAAGGGTGGTAATGCCTAACTGATCTTTGTTTTTAGGCAAATAGTTAAACCATTCTACTTGAGTGTATGTACTATCATTGATCTGTACAGATACATAATCTGATAGCAACTTGTCTTTCTCCACGCCTTGATCCATCCATACAGAATAGGGTATAAAAACTTTAAGCACGTTTTCTTTGATAATTTCTGACTGTATGGCAGGTATAGAATACTTAAGACCTTTACGCTCTACCTCGTCCATGTAAATCTTATACGAAGTCCAGTTATTGTCTGGTGCCATACTCATGCGGTGTGTTCTGCTATCACCTATAATCCTCCATCTCATGTTGCTGTACATAGAGTCATATACCAGGAAAAAAGAAACTGTTATTAATATTAAAAAGCCAACAAAAGATCTGAGCCTGTTTACATTGCTGCTATACAGGGCTAACGTTTTATAGTAAAGGTACCGGAAAGAAAGCAGGTCGAACACTTTAAACAAGGGGACGATTACTTTGGAAGCGTAAGGCGTTTTTCTTAACAGGCCAAAGCTGAATAAGTCTATAATGTATAATAATAGCAGTATAAGTATGGTATTTGCATATAAAATGCTATTGTCTATAAATACAGAAGGCAGCGTAAGCAGGCAAATCAATATAAATACTAAACCTGCAATAACTGCCGTGGAAAGCACCGATACAAACAACAGCATACCGCATGCCTTATCTACTTTTACAATTTGTTCGAGCAGGTTATCGCCCTCTTTGTAAGAGGTAGCCATTAATCTGGTTTTGGATCCAGCAATGCGCATACCCATACCCCCCGGAAAAACATAGTTAATACAAATCATACCCAGCCAAAAAGCGCGCAGCAGCAAATGACTGCAAAAACCAAGGGTAAGCATTTTAATAGCCAGCATGGCTGCTATGCTGTAAATATCCAGTCCAATTAGCAGGCTGGTCATTTTGAGCGTAAACTGGTAGTCCAGCAGCAAGTCAGATAGCTTGAACAATGAGAAAATGGCGCCTCCCGATATAAGCAACTCCAGCTCCCAAGAGTTTTCCTGTAAATGTTTTAACCACTTTGGAGTAGTCTTTTTTTCTTCCAGTAACTCTAGCATTTTGTTATTAATATGTATAGGTAAAGGTAGGACAGGCAAAACCAGGAGCAGCCTGTAAAGGCTTTGCCTTTTTACATTGCACAGTAGCTGTAGTAATACCTGATTTTAATTTAAAGCAAAGCTCTCAAAAATACCTGCAATTCGCAACTACTTGTAAGTCAATATTATTGTTTGATTCTTAAGGTGTTGAAAACCGTATTTGGGTAGGTTCAATGAACAGGTCCTGGAACATGTCGCATCAGGTGTATAAGCCAGCCCCCGCTCTTGGCTGGGGCTGGCAGGCCTGTTTTGTGCCGGTAATTTTGAACCTGCAACTCAATTCTCCATACTGGAGCCCTTAGGTGGGTAGGGTATTGTATTCCTGATATTCTCGATCCGCTCCGGGTCAAAGTCGGGTATTTGAAGATCACCGGCCCGGCGCCATTGTTTTACCTGCTCTTCGGCTTCTTCGGTTTTCTCTTTTGACAGCCCCTGGTCGCGGGCTACATAAATGGTTTGCGAAGGGAAGGCAAAGCCAGTACCACTATCGGATACAACGTCCATCATGCGTAAAAACAAGTCTTCCTGTATTTCCAGGAACCTATGGATGTTTTCGGCATGCACGTAGGCAAACACTTCCAGGTTAAGGGAGTCTGATGCAATTTCTCTAAAACGTACACGGGCCGGGTCGGGGTCTACGTGTGGGTGAGCATATAAAATTGACCGAAGCTCTACCAGCAGGTAGCGGATCTGGTCGGGAGTGGTTTCAAAGCGTAGGGTAAAGGTGGGGTTAAACAAAAAGCGATCGCGGTGCGCAAAGTTCTCTATCTTAAGTGATGAAAACTCACCATTGGGGATGGTAACCACGGTGCGGTTAAGGGTACGAATGCGGGTAGAGCGCATACCTATTTGCTCTACAGTGCCTACCACATCACCTACCTTACAAAAGTCGCCTACGCGTACGGGTTGGTCAGCTATAAGGGTAACGCTGCCTACAAAATTCTCAACGGTTTTTTGCGCACCCAGCGCCAGGGCCAAACCACCAATACCCAGCGCGGCCAGCCAGGTGGTAACATCAAAACCAAAGTTGCTTAGTATAATTATGCCTCCTATAATGAAAAGCGATATTTTAACAGCCCGCCTTAAAAACAGGATAGCCGACAGGCCCGCCATATGGCTCCGCAGCTCCAGCCGCTTTTGCCAGATGCTGGTAGTAACATCGAGCAGCCGCCATAGCAAAATTAACAGGGCCGCCGCACCTACTGTATAGGCTACGCCACCAAAGCTCTGGCGTACAATTATAGATATGCCCGCCTGCTGGCTCACTGCCATAAAAATCCACACGGCCAGGTATAGCCTGAAGGGCAGTGCAAATGCTTTTATGAGTCGGGCGGTTTGCTCCTCGCGTGCTCTGTACCAAAGTAAAGGGATAAGGTAGCGAAGCAGCCGTGTAATAAGCCATGACAGTACAGAGGCTGCAACAAGAAACAATAAAATAGCCATCCAATGGCCTATGGGCACCCCTCCCCACTTTCTCTCAACCAGTATATCAGGTAATACCTGGTTAACCAGGGGTATACCTGCTACCTGCTCTACATTGCGGGGTATGCGTTTTACGGTTTGCGATGAAAAAAGCCAGAGTGGTCCTCCGTCTGGCCCTACTGTTTTTTCAAGCACCAGGTTAAAGGTTTCGCCATTTACAGTGGCCGAGCCTACCCGTTCCAGATCGGGCCCAAGGGCACCATCGGCTGTACCCCCGGGATCGTTACTAATATAGGTATAGGGCAATATGGTACCGCTATGATCGAGCAGACGCTGCAAAGCCTGGGCAAGGGCAGGTCCGTTTCGTTCTTCGGGCAAGGCAGGGTCCAGGTGTAAATACTGGGATGCAATCTGGTAATTTTCTTCTGCTACAGCCCTGATAAATCCTTGTATAGTACCCCGTGGGGTGCGTCTACCCAGGGGGTCTTCGGGCCATTCGGCCTGTGCAGGCTGGTTATTGGTAGTATCAGTTAAAAATTGAGCATGTACCTGTGGGCTTTTAAAACACAGAAAGAACATGGTACATACTACGAGATGTATTTGTAAATTTTGGAAGAAGCGCTTACTAATAAATATCATTCCTGTTAAAAAGCTGGACTGTTAATCTTTTTTATACGGTAGCTGTCTGGCATTTGCTTCATATAAATTGAATTTCAGGCTTTACCGTAAATAAAAGAAGTGTTAATAACAATTCGTCTATCCTACATACCAGAGCCTGGGGCAGGCTCACGAAACGCTTAGTTTGCCAAACCGGGCCTCTACGCTGCTCAAGCAAGCACTTGTACAAAGCCGCAAGTTTAAAAAATAGCATTGATACCCTTCTCGAAGACAGGCTAAAGTTAAACGTCCCTTAAAGCCTGTCCAATACCTAAAGTATGTCCATCGTTGTGGGATACTAGTACAAGTTGGCCATATCCATAGGCGGGTAAAATAACTACACCACCTCCATCCACTTCTTAAAATCAGGAGCTTTTTCTTTACTGATTTCTATTTCCAGCTGCAGGGGTGGGTGTAAAACAAGTGTTAGGCCTTTGTAGCTCGTTTTAATTTTATCGATGGCGTTAATGTTTACGATGTACTGGCGGTTGGCGCGGTAAAAGCGGGCAGGGTCTACCAGTCGCTCTACCTCATCAAGGGTACGGCAGTCGCAAATAAGGCGCTCGCTGCCAAAGGTATACAGAAAAATAAGCTCGTCTTTGGTAAAGCAGGCAATGTCGTTGGTGCTTACAGGCACCAGGGCATTGCGTACTTCGGCCAGAAAACGCTCGCGGTACTTTTTGGTAGGTACAGGCTGCAACAGGCTATGCACCAGGCTTTTTACCTGCTCGCCATAGGCAGAGCTGTCGGTAAGCGATTTGTATTTACGGAAGGCATGCCGCAGCTCATCTGCATCAATGGGCTTAAGCAGGTAATCGATACTGTTAAGCTTAAAAGCCCGTATGGCGTAGGCATCGTAAGCAGTAGTAAAAATAACCGGGCAGGAGATAAGCCTGCTTTCAAATAGTTCAAAACTGGAGCCATCGGCCAGCTGTATATCAGCTAATATAAGGTCGGGAGTAGGATGCTTATCAAACCATTGGTTGGCTTCGGCTACGCTTTTTAGGATGCCAGCCACCTGCACACCCGACTCTATGGTGCTAAGCAGATGGGTAAGGTCCCTGGCTGCCAGGGATTCGTCTTCTAATATCAGAATAGTCATATCAATGTACAAATGGCACTTTTACAACATAGTGCTCTCCTTCAATGCCAGCTTCCAGGGGTGTATCGGCCAGGTAAGTATACAAGGTTTTCATATCGCTAAGGCCAAGCTTGTTGGAGTACTCTACCTGCTTTTTGGGCTGGTAATTGTTTTTGATGCAGAGGTACCGACCATTGGCCTCTATGCTTATATGGAGCGGCTCAGCATCTGACATGCGATTGTGCTTGAGGGCGTTTTCAATAAACACCTGAAGCGAAACTGGTACAATCTTTTTCTCCAGCGCATCGTCTGCCACATGTACAGATATGGCAAGGCTATTCCCGAAACGGGTAGTGAGCAGTAATATATAGTTGGCTACAAACTGTATTTCAGTATCAACCGAAACCAGGGCGCCATTGCCATTCTGGAGTATGTAGCGGTATACTTTTGAGAGTTGTTGCAAAAAGCGCGAAGCCAGTTCGGTATCTTCGCGGATCAGGCTTTGCAGCGATACAATGCTATTGAAAAAGAAGTGTGGGTTGAGCTGGTTTTGCAGGTTGTTATACTGCAGCTGCGCCCATTGCTTTTCGAGCATAGCTTTTTCTTTGGCTGTTCGTTCGGCTTCCAGTAAAGAGGCTTTCCATTTCTCCAGAAAGTGGATACCAAAGTAACCAATGTTTAAGGCAACAATTATACTTACATTGATAAAGTACGAAGCCATAATAACGCCCATATTAAGCTCGAACGGAAACATATCCTTAAAGACCTGCTGCATCAGGAAAAGGAAGGGCGTTGTCATGGCCAGGCTCATGGCTACCTGTGCAACAATACGTTTTACTACGCCTTGCTCGTAGGGTAAGCGCTTATTCAGGTAGTGGTTGGCAAAGCTTACTGACTCCCAGTAAACACAAAACAATGCTGCAGCAGCACCAATAAACAAGAAAAAGGTTTCTAAGGGGAGATCGGGGAAATAAATATACATAAACACTGCTCGTACTATAAGCAGTACCACAGCGATAGGGTAAAAAATTTTACGACCCTGGTTCAGGTGTAGGGAAAGTGCCATGTTACTAGCGGTTTACTATGGTAAAGATACACTTTTTACCGATGTATGGCCTATAATCTGGCCATCGCTCATTTCTACAATGCGGTCGGTCTGGCGGGCAAACTCATCATCGTGAGTAACTACAATAATGGTTTGCTGGTAGCTGCGGGTAAGGTCTTTTAAAATATCAAATACAATGGCAGAGTTAGCCGAATCGAGGTTACCGGTAGGCTCATCGCCCATAATAAGGGTAGGGTCGTTTATAAGCGCCCTGGCAATGGCTACGCGTTGCTGCTGCCCACCCGAAAGCTTGCTGGCCGGCTTCAAGGCATGATCCTGTATACCGAGTATTTCGAGTTTCTGGTAAGCCCTGGCCTCTATTTCAGCTCGGCTGTAGCGGCCCAGTTTCAGGGCGGGGATCATCACATTTTGCAGGCAGGTAAATTCCGGCAACAGGTAATGGAACTGAAATACAAAACCTATGTGCTCGTTGCGGAAGCGGGCCAGGTCGTTTTGCTTTTTACCAGTTAGCAGGGTGCCACCAATTTCAAGGCTGCCTTCGTAATCGGTATCCATGGTAGAGAGCACATACATAAGCGTAGATTTGCCGCAGCCCGATTTGCCTACCAGCGACAGGAACTCGCCCTTTTGTAACTCCAGGTTAATATTTTTGAGCACCTGGAATTTCTGAGGTTCGTAAAAGTATTTATTAACATTTGTTGTTTTCAAAACCGGATTCATTGCTTTATTTGATTTGGGCTATGTTTATTGTCCTCTTATAATTTCGATCGGGTCTACTTTGGCGGCACTGCGCGATGGGAAATAGCCGGACAGGGCGGTGGTAAGTATTCCGAAAATGATACCGATAATGTAGTACTTGGCATCAAAGTTTACCGGGAAATGATCTATGCTGATAAAGTCTCCGCCATTAAAGGGGGCTTTTGAGATAGCGAAAGATAGACCATACCCAATCAGTAGCCCTGCCAGGCTGCCTGCCAGGCCAATTACCAGCGATTGTATCATAAAGATAGAACGCACATCTCCTCCTCCAAAGCCGGTGGCCTTCAGTATGGCAATGTCTTTCATTTTGCTGTAGATGGTCATGTTCAGAATATTATAAATGCCAAAGCCCGCCACCACCAGAAGGGTAAAGGATACGCTGTAGGTCATAATATTACGGATGCGCATGCCCAGCAACATAGTTTCGTTGGCGGTTTCCCAATCTTCGGCCTTATAGCCAAACTGCTTTTGGTATACCTGTGCAACAAGCTTGGCCTGGCTAATATCGGTAAGTTTTATGTTGATGTCGGTTACATAGCTTTTCTCTTTCTGCAAGATCTTTTGTACCGTGCTGATGTTGGCATAGCTCCGCACATTATCAAGCACACCCATGCCCATCTGGAAGATACCCACTACTTTTAGCGGAATGGTCTGGCCCTGCGGAGTAGTTACCACCACCCGGTCGCCTTTTAGCACATTAAGTTTGCGGGCCAGGCCGGAGCCCATTATAATACCATCGGTAGAGGCTTTAAGCTCTTCTATGGTGCCGGCTTTCATTTTAGAGCGCAGGTCAAAAAGCTTGTCTTCTTCCATAATATCTACACCTAAAATATTGCCATTCAACTGCACCGGGCCGTAGTTGTAAAACACCTGCGATGCCACCGTAGGGGCCGCACCCACCACACCCGGATCATCCCTCAGGAGGCTGATGATCTGGAAGGCGTCTTTAATGCTCATTTTCTCTTGCCTTGGTTTGGGGTGGTGTACCAGAGTTAGAGCTTCCGGATATTGCTCTTCTACAATGCTGATGCGCTCCGTAGATATGTCTTTATAGATGTGTATATCGGGCGTGGAGGTCATAGTGAGTTGCTCGGTAAGGTCGTTAAGGCCTGTCATAAGCCCGATCATGGCAATGTACATGCTTATGCCAAAGGTTACGCCCAGCATGGCCACCAGGGTCTGCTTGGGCCTGGAGAGCAGGTGCGTTTTCGCGATTTCAAAAGATAAGGAGAGAGACATGGCTAGCGAATGAGTAGGGTGGATGTTTCGGTTAAACCTTTGGTTACTTCAACCTTTTCCATGGTTTGTAGTCCTGTAGAAATGTGTATCGTTTTCTCTTCACCGTTTTCTGTAATCCTCACAGAATCGTTTGCTACCAGGGCAGTGCGCGGTATAGTCAGTGCTTTTTCTTTGTGGCTGATAATGATGTTGGCTTCAGCACCCAGGCCAGAAAAACGGGCAGGTACCTCATCGGTAAACTCAGCATCAACCCGGAAAGATTGTTCCCTGCGATCTACCAGCGGATAAATTTTGGTGAGCCTGGCTTTAAATACCTGGTCTTTATAGGCATCCAGTTTCACCAATATATCCTGGCCTTCCTTTACTTTGCCTAAGTCCAGTTCATCTACACGCAGTTGCAGGTACACTACCTCTTTATCGCCTACAAGGGCAATAGGCTCATTGCGCTTCACCAGTTCACCTTCCTGTTTCAGGGTCTGGAAAAGCCGGCCATCCATACGGCTGCGAATGATGTTGCTGTTATGATCTTCCGTGGCAATTTTAAGCTGCGTTTCTGCATTGCGCATATCCAGGTAAAGCTGGTTTTTAAGCTTATCGTAGCGGCTTTTCTGCAGCAGGTACTCATTGCGCGAGTTTTCCAAAGAAAGGCGGCTACGGTCGTACTCCAGGCGGGTAGTGGCATTGCTGGCCAGCAGGTTATTGTAGCGCTGGTAATTGGTGCTGTCAAAAGCCAGTTTTTGCCTTGCATTTTGCAGGGAAGCAGCCAGCTCCTCTAGTACAGGCGAGGTGTTCTGGTAATTGTTGCGGGCCATCTGGTATACCTCAATAGCGTTCTGGTAGCGGCTGTTATAGCCTTCGTTTTCAATTACAAACAGGGGCTCACCGGTTGTAACAGCATCGCCATCGTTTACCAGTTTGCGCACCAGGTAGCCCTCTGCTTTGCTAAATACCTGGTACTCGTTTTTGGGTACTATATAGCCTGTAGCATATACGGCCTCCGTAATGGCTTGTACAGTAGGCTGGGTAGTAGTTTGTTGCTTCTGGCAGGCACCTGCTATAGTAGCCAGTAGGGTTAAGGTATATAAAGTCTTTTTCATGTTAGTATTGTCTATTGGCTTCGGATGGAGTAAAACGTTATATTAGAAACAGGCTGTAATTGAGTTCAGGATAGTAGCAATGCTGTTTTAGGGTTTTTCGCTACGCAGGTCCAGCTGTATTTTGCTGATGTAAAACTCAGTAAGCTTACGCAGGTAATCGGCCTGGGCGCCCATGTAGTACAAATGCTCTTGTAGCAGCTGATCGGTGCTATACACCTCGTTGCGGTATTTGCTAAGCGCAATGCTATAATTTTGCTCGTACAGCTGGTAATTGCTTCTTGCCAGTTGGGCTATTTTGCTGTTTTGTTCCCATTGCAGCAACATATCGGCCCGCTCCCTGTCGAGCTTTTCTTTCTGGTACTGCAGGTTGTTTTCGGCCACTTTTAACCCTGCAGAGGCAACCTGTATGGCAGAGTGCCTGTACATGCCCGCAAACAAAGGAATATCCAAGCGTATTCCTGCCAGGCCTATGTTAAACCAGGGCTTGGTGTTATCAAAGAAGTCAAACTCGTTGCGCTGTGCCTGCCGGGTATAGCGGGCGTAGGCATTAAGCTCGGGCAGGCGCATAAGCTTCTGTTTGCGTAGTTCAGTTTTCTGATAGAGCAGTTGTAGTTCCTGCCTGCGGTATTCTGCTGTAAGCAGGGGTTCCATAGGTTCCGGCCTTACCTGCGCCACTAGTTGCTCGTTTAGGTTTATCTTTTCGGTTAGCACCAGGCTATCGCTGGCTTCTATACCCATCAGAAATTTAAGTGCATGCAGGTATCGTTTGTGTGCCGCCTGGCTACTGATAAGTTGGCTTTCGGTATCGTGGTATATAGCATTGATCTTGTTCATTTCCATGGCCTCCAGCACACCCTGGGTAAGCCTGGCCTGTGCTACCAAACGCAGCGAATCGTTGGTGCGCAGGTTACGGGCCGATAGATCCGCTACTGCTTTAGAGAGCAGGATAGCATAGTAGGTTTTGGCAATTTCTTCCTGCAGGTTCAGGCGTTGAAAGGCCAGCTCAGCCGCACTCATTTGCTCCTGCAGCTTTGCCTGCCTGATCCTTTCCCAGAGGCTGGTATTAATCAGTGGCATAGAGGCTTCTATACTACCTGTCACATTGTAACGCGTACCAAAGCGCACCTGCCTGAACTCGCCTTCGCGCCCTCCCAGGAACTCAGCCGGAATCAGTTGAACAGGCAGGCTGTAGTAATCGTCAAAAGCTGCCGTGGCCTTTACCTGTGGCATAAGCCCGGCCCGAGTGCCTTTTGCCTGCTGGTGTTGTATGTCTCGCTGCAACTGGCTGTTGCGTAGAGCCAGGTTGTGTGCTTCGCCCCATTTCAGGCAGTCGGATAGGCTGTGCACGGTAACCTGTGCATTTATGTGCAGGCTAGTGAGGAGTAGCGGTATTATAAACCAGGTCTTTTTCATGGCAGTATCAGTAGGTGTTAAACTGTTTACTGATGCAAAGGAAAGAGCCAGGGAAATGGTAAGAAAATTTATGTGTGTGAAGTGGAAAAACCAGGCAACGAAACCTTCAAAACAGAGGGTGAAGTAGTGATATATCCACCTGAGTAGCTGTAGAACAATTTCAACATGATAATCCTATACAAATAAGGGAAGTTGTAGCTTGCTTAGGAGGCTATCTGAAACCCAGTATTACGCTAATGCATAGTAGTAAGTCTGATCGCAAACACTCCATTAAATCCTGATAGAGTATTGCAAAATGAGTATACCCACACAAAAATCTCCTCTGTTTATTTGAGTGATTACATACCGCTAAAAAGCATACCACCCTAATAGCATTTCTATGAAAATACGTTTTTTATTTATTGGCCTTGTTTTGTTCTGTGTGGCAGACTGCTGGGCTCAGGTTAAAAACGCTCCGTATACCCTTTGGTATAAGCAGCCTGCCAGCCATTGGAATGAAGCCTTGCCGGTAGGTAACGGGCGCCTGGGAGCCATGGTATTTGGAAAACCTGCGCGCGAACAACTGCAGCTTAATGAAGAAACCGTTTGGGCAGGAGAGCCTGGTAATAATGTGCCCGATCATTTATACCCGGTTATCCAACAAGCACGCCAGTTAATTGCAGAAGGTAAATACAAAGAAGCCCAGGAATTAACCACACAGTATATTCCCCGCAAACCAACTCCCGATAATAACTATGGTATGCAGTACCAGCCTGTGGGCGATGTGTTTATCGATTTCCCCGGGCACGAAAAGGCGAGCAATTACTATCGCGATCTGGATATACAAAAGGCTATTTCTACGGTATCATATAACATAAATGGCGTAACCTATACCCGCGAAGTATTTTCTTCTTTTACAGACAATGTGCTTATGGTAAGGCTAAGTGCCAATAAGAAGGGCAAAATATCCTGCATCATAAAGGCCAATAGTCCACACAAAAGCAGTGAAGTAAAGCAGCAGAATAAAATGCTGGCGCTATCGGGGACATCTAGCGACTCAGAAAATAAAAAGGGAAAAGTAAACTTTATTACCTACGTACAGCCAAAGCTCAATGGTGGTAACCTTACCACTACCGATAGTAGCCTGGTGATACGCAATGCAAATGAAGTTGTTATTTATGTATCTATTGCCACCAACTTTAATAAGTATAATGACCTTTCGGGCAATGCCGAAGCCAAAGCCATGGGCTACCTCACCCAGGCCAACAAAAAGCCTTATGCCCAGGCCCTGAAAGAACATAAAGCCTTTTACAAAAACTATTTTGACAGGATATCTTTGGACCTGGGTACTTCTGAGGCCGGGCAAAAGCCTACGGATGAGCGTGTTGCTGCCTTTGCCAAAGGCTATGATCCTGCTTTGGTATCACTGTATTTTCAGTTTGGCCGCTACCTGCTTATAAGCAGTTCGCAACCCGGTACACAACCTGCCAACCTGCAAGGCATCTGGAACGATAAGCTCACTCCTCCCTGGGACAGCAAGTATACCATGAATATTAATACAGAGATGAACTACTGGCCAGCAGAAGTAACCGGCCTGCCGGAAATGCACCAGCCTCTGTTTTCAATGTTAAAGGACCTTTCTGAAACCGGTACAGAGAGTGCGCAGAAGATGTATAAAGCGCGTGGCTGGAATACGCACCATAACACTGACCTATGGCGCATAAGTGGTATTGTAGACGGATCTTTTTACGGGCTATGGCCCATGGGAGGTGCCTGGATTACCCAGCATGCCTGGCAACATTACCAGTATACAGGTGATACTGATTTTTTAAAAGAATTTTACCCGGTGCTGAAAGGAGCCGCCCTGTTTTATGCTGATGTGCTGCAGGAAGATGCTGAAAGCAAATGGCTGGTGGTTTCGCCATCTATGTCGCCAGAAAATGCACACCAGAGTGGGGTTTCCATAGCGGCCGGTACTACTATGGACAACCAAATCGTATTTGATGTGTTCTCAAATGCAATTCGTGCAGCCGAAATACTGGGAACCGATAAGGCTTTTGCAGACAGCCTGCAGCAGTTGAAAAAGCGTTTGCCTCCCATGCAAATAGGCCAGCACGGACAGTTACAGGAGTGGTTAAAAGATTGGGACCGTACATCTGATAAGCATCGGCACGTATCTCATTTGTACGGCCTTTATCCTGGCAACCAGGTTTCTTATTACCAGACCCCTGCCTTATTTGAAGCCGCCCGCAAGTCGTTAGAGTATCGTGGTGATCAGTCTACGGGCTGGTCGATGGGCTGGAAAGTAAACCTGTGGGCCCGCCTTTTGGATGGGAACCATGCCTACAAACTTATTAAGGATCAGTTGAGCCCGGTACCTAATACATCAAAAGTAGGCGACCCGGGAGGAACCTACGCAAACTTATTCGATGCACATCCGCCATTCCAGATTGACGGAAACTTTGGCTGTACCGCAGGTATCGCAGAAATGTTAATGCAAAGCCATGATGGTGCCATTAGTATTTTGCCAGCACTGCCAGACGAATGGAAAAGCGGAAGTGTAAAAGGCCTCAGGGCAAAAGGAGGTTATATAGTAGATATAAACTGGAAAGATGGTAAAATACATGCCTTAAGCATAACCTCTACACTAGGTGGAAATTGCCGTATAAGGGTACCGCATGGCTTAAAGGCCAGTGGAGGAACTTTGCTTGCAGAAGCAAAAGGCCCGAATGCAAACCCCTTTTATAGGTTGCCAGAAGTAAAAGATCCCTTGATCTCTCCCAAAGCGAATCAAAGCGCTGTGGTATTAAAAGAAGTGCTGCATTATGATTTCGATACCCAGGCCGGTCAGTCCTATACCTTTAGTGCGCAATAAAAGGGTAGAGGTGCAAAGCACAGCTTTAGCAAAGCCCGATTCCGAAGCACTTTACCATAATAAGGTCCACCGGTTACAAACCCATTATAAATACTAAGCATATAAAAAGCCCTGCTACATTGCCAGGGCTTTTTGTATTTATAGCATCTGCAAAGGCAAATGCGCTTATTCAATAATTACTTTTTTACTTACCATTTGTCCGTCAATATGAAGTCTTAGCAGGTATAAACCAGGGCGCAGGCTTGTTGTTACTATTTCATAATGAAGAGGGAAGTTGGTGGTAAGTTGTTTATGGTCAAGTTTGTGTGCTATACGGCCGGTATTATCTACAAGTTCGGCAGTAAGCCAGCTGCTGCTGGGTGCCGTAACAGTAACAGTAAACTTGCCACGGGCCGGAACAGGATAAACATCAACCTGAAGTGCCTGCAACGCACCAGCCTGAGGTAAAGTGGTAACTACTGAAGGTAATCTCCACGACCATGCTTTTGACTCTGGTCCGCGGCTGCTGCGGCCGTGGCTCACATACAAGTTATTATTAATTACTTTGCCTACCGGGGCCAGCATAGCAACCGGTATAGGCTCCATATCTTGCCAGGTGTCGGTGGCAGGGTCGTATTGGGTTACAGCATCGGTATATGGATCATTGTTGATACGGCCGCCAACAATAATAATTTTGTTGTTATAAACAGTAGTGCCGGGTTCAAAGTGAGATCGGGGTATAGGCATGTCTGCCAGGCGCCTCCAGGTATCTGTAACGGGGTTGTACTCATGTACAAAGGACACATCATGCCGGCTGGCACGGTCGTGTAGTTTCTGGCCACCAATGGCATAAATTTTACCATTTACCAGGGCGGCACTTAAATGGTTGCGCGGCTCGGGTAGGGGAGATGCTGTTTTCCAGCCTTTGTCTGGGGCGTTCAGATCAAGTACATAATGATCGGCTACATCGGTATTGCGGTCGGGCAATAGGCCGCCAAAATAATGCAGGTTTGTGCCGTGCCTAACCAAGGCGCCTGCAGCACGTGCAGCAGGCAGGGCCGGACCTATGCGCCAGGTATTGGTAAGTATATCATAGATTTGTACCTGGTCTGTGGAAGTACCAGGATTATCTCCTAAAAAGCCTCCCACCAGCCAAACAGTTTTTTCTACTACCTCAAACCCAAAATGAGTGCCAGGTAATGGCATAGAGGCTAGCTGGGCCCAGGTATTCGTTTGCGGATCGTATACTTCTGCTGTTTCTGTAACCTGTAGTCTACCGTTATAAAAGCCTCCAAATACGTACAACTTGTTGTCTACTACGGCACTTACACCTTCAATGCGAGGCATTAAGCCGTTTGCCAGGGGTTGCCATTCCTGTTGTGCACTGGCTAGTGTAGAAACAAAGATAAAAAGTAGAATAAGTAAATTTCTGAACATAAAAATAATAATATGATACAAACAGTTGCTTATACCGAAAACTGCTTTTTTATGTTCTGGTGTTTTTATTTATTTAATTTATAAATCGCTCCGGCTCTTTACCATATCTGGGAAAGGCTGAGGTTAAAAAATACATAGGGCTTATACAATTAGTATAAGCCCTATGTATTTTTTAACTGGATTAAGACTTACCGATCCGGTATAGCCGGCCTTCGTCTGTAATAGCATATAAAGCACCATCATTACCTTCAATAACAGCCCTGAAGCGTTGCTGCTGGTCTGCAACAAGGCGCTCTTCCCCAACCACTCTTCCATTTTCAAGCACGATCCGGGCTATGTGGTGGCTGTTTAAGCCTCCAATAAAGAGGTTGTTGCGCCACTCTGGTATAGCATTGCCTTGGTAAAAGGTCATACCAGCGGGGGAGAGTACTGGGTCCCAGAAATACACAGGTTGTTCCATGCCCTCCTGCTGTGTTTTTCCCTGACCTACTTTATTGCCGTTGTATTCTATACCGTACGAGATGACCGGCCAACCGTAATTTTTACCAGCTTCAATACGGTTTAGCTCATCGCCTCCTTGAGGCCCCATTTCGGAGGTCCACAGTTCTCCAGTTTCCGGGTGAAAGCTTATGCCCAGCACATTTCTGTGCCCTATGGAATAGACAGCGGGGTTAGCATTTCCCTGGCCTGCAAAGGGGTTACCTGGAGCAGGTTTGCCATCTTTTGTAATGCGGAGAATAGTACCTACACCGGTAGATGGATCCTGGGCATGCTCTCTTCGTTCTTTATCAAAACGATCACCACTTGTTACAAACAGGTTTCCGGAACGGTCAAAAGCCAGGCGTCCTCCATAGTGATTATTTCCGCTAAAGGCAGGTGCAATGCGGTAAATAACCTGTACGTTTTCTATGCGGCGTTCATCTGCAGACAATGTACCTTTAGCAACAGCCCCCAGGTTACCATTGTTCTGCCTTTCAGAATACATCCAATAAACCATACGGTTGCTGGCAAAGTCCGGGTCCAGCGTCAGGCCCAGAAGGCCGCCCTGGTCGTTGGATACTACTTCGGGCAATCCTGTAATTTTTTCGCTTACCTGCCCACTGCTGCTCACAATGCGCATGTTGCCTTCTTTTTCTGTGATAAGAAAACGCCCATCGGGCAACGTAACTATACCCCATGGTTTGTTTAACTGGTCAGTTATTACACGGGCCTCATAGGGAGTTGAGGTTCTTACTGCGGGGGCTCTCATTTGCCCCTCAAAGGCAGGTTTATAGCCGGCATCCTGCTCGCGGGTTTCTACAGGCTGCCCTGGGGTTTGGTTGCCAATGGCTTCTTCGCGGTTGGCATCATTAGTACCACTTCTGCATGCGCTAAAAAATAGAAAGGCTGCTACTACCGTTACAATTCGTACCATATCAAAATGTTTGATGTTTAAAAACACTGAATAAAGGCAATAACGGGCAACAGAGGGCTTTCGTTAAATTTAATGCTAACGTAAAGTAACGTGTAGGCAGAGTCGTAGTTAGCTTTACCAGGCAAATTGCCCATGCAAAAGATGCTTCATTATATAGAATACATCGCTATATTTTATAGGTAGGTATAATAAATGCAGGTTTAAAGGTGTGCATGTATATAACCCACAAGGGCGGGTTTTCTCACCGCTCTTGTGGGTAGATGTATCAAAATGTATGTAAATGTTATGTACTGTAATGGGGTACAGTTTTACCTGGTAAGCATGAGTTTTTGATGCGTTACCCGATCTCCGATGCTAAAACGTGCAAGATATACGCCCGCCGGTAGCTTGCTGCCATCAAACAGGAAATTTTGTGTACTGCCCTGTTCCAGCTCGCCTTTAAACACCGAACTGATTTCTTTACCATGCAGGTCATACACAGCAATTTCAACATGCGCTTTTTCGACCAGTTCTACAGAAAGATTTACCTGCTGCTTAAAGGGGTTTGGATAAGCAAAAAGTTTTGTTTCGGACAGTTCACCTGTTACGTTATCTGCTAGGCTGGCAGCACTGCGCCTTACCTCAAAATTGATTTCTTTGCTATCGCAACGTTCACCACGCGCATTTACATCTGTATATACAGTAGCTTTAAGATGATGCCTGCCTGTTGCAAAATTGCCTGCATGATAATTGCCTTCCCTGTCGCCCCAAAGTGCATAGGGTGCCTCACTTTCATTGCGATAATAATTGCCATTTAATACAAAACGAACGCTGCCGGCTCCATTGGCTTCAACCCGTAGGTTGAGGTTGCGGGGTAGCCGATCCAGCCAAAGTACATCACCTTCCTTAAGTTCCATCAGGTCTGTATTACGGTCAGCATCTACCAGTATAAACTTACCAAGCTTACAGGCTTCTGGTTTTCTTTTAACCTCAAACCAAATTTCCTGCTGGTCGCAACGCTCACCCTGCATGTTAGACCTGCTAAAGGCAGAAGCCCGAAGGTAATACCGGCCTTCGCCTAAAGTAGCTCCATGGTAGTTTCCGTTGCGGTCGCCCCATACAGCATAGGGTGCTTCGTTTTCGGTTCTGTGGTTTGAATTGTTCCAGTTTATGCGCACACTACCAACTGGGGTAGCAGTTTGTACTTTTATATTAAGCGAAGCAGGCAGGTCTTCCAGCCAGAGCACATCTCCGTTTTTTACAGGCATTACTTCGCGGTTAGAAGTAGCATCAATTAACATAAAGCCCTCTATACGGCAGGCGGCAGGCTGCTGAGGCTGCATCCTGATTTTTAAAAACAACAAGTCCATGGCTCCCCGACTGGTGTATTTCTGGTTTCCTGCTTCAACCTGGCCTCTGAAAATACGGCTCTGGTACAGGTTGCCTTCATGGTCTACAGTAGGTTTTGGAAAATTAAAGTAATACCCATCCTCAACACCAGTCTTGGGTGCTACAGAACCCATGTTATAAGCCCTCAGCCACTTTCCGTCTGCCGATAAAACAGCCAGGAAAGCTTCTTCTCCAGGGGGGCTTTTGTATGGATCATCGTCTGTATAGGTTGATGATTTTAAAGTAATATCACCCAGGTAAACAATATTCTCATTAAACCGACCGATTACATAAATCTCTCCATTGTGTCCTGCTGCAATACCATCAGCCTGTATATCAGCGGCCCAGTATTGATCGCTGCCAATGGCCCATCCATAATGCATAATACTGCCATTCGTATTTATTTTATAAACCCCTAATGTTGTGGGGCCGCCTGCATCGCCAGGGTTGTAATTGTTAGTAGTTACATAAATATTGCCCGTTTTGTCCATATCTGTACTGGTAATGTCAATAGGGTTTTCTATTCTGCTCCAGATAGCAGTGTTTACCTGCACCTGCCCGTTCTTGCTGAACCTGCTGAAGATATAAAAATCTGAGTATGGATTAAAGGTGCCAGTACCTATATGGTAAACAATATACTCATAGGCGTAGCCGGAGTTGGCGTCTGTCATAAAAACAGGAGCTTCGTTCTGGTCGAGCATTACCCTTCTGCCTGCTATACGCGACATGTAGTCTGTGTAACTAACTGTTTCACTAACATACGGTGTAATAAAGGTGTGTACGTCTTCTTCATTAAAAAACGAATAGTCCATCCATATTACCTGCCCGGTGGGGGTGGCCTTCATATAATAGGCTATGTATGAGTAGGTAGACATAAGGGAGCCCTTATGTTCAACTTTGCCTATCACACTGCCGGTCAGGTAAATATTATCCTGGCTATCGGCAGCAACGGCATAGCCGGTCCATTGGGCATGTTCTGTGCCCAGCCTGTGAGCCCATAGCATTTCTCCGGTTGCGCTATAGCGGGCATATATAATAGCATGGTTGCTGGTGCCTGCCAGGGTTATGCGCCCGTCTTTGCTTACATGCATATCGTGCCAGGTATAAGGGGCATTTACCGGATTTGCCAGGCGCGTTGCCCATTGTGTTTCACCCGCGGGGCTTACCATTGCTATAAAGTAGCCCTTTGCAACGGAGTGAGAGCCTACTTGCAGGCCGTTTGCGGTGTATCCAAATAAATACTGGTTTCCTGATGCATCAGTCTGCACTTTTAAAAGCATGTCATCTCCGGAGCCTCCCGCCTGTAAGACCCAGTCGGTGTGAGGGGTAGTTTGCGATAGGGTTTCCTGTGCAATAAGTGTGTGTATGCCCAGGAACAGGCATACCATCATCAGTACTGTTTTTTTCATAGCTAAAAGGTTTAGAATTTAAAAAAGTAAAACAGTGCACTTAAAGAAAAAAGAAGAGCTAGTTAAAAAATAGTGGCCTTATAAAAAAGTAAGCTCTTGATACACAACGTTCGAAGAGTGCTTGTAGTTGTGTAATTCTGTTGCTTTATATTACTTTATAAAGTAACATGCTTGGTTATGCGTTATTTGTGTAGGGTCGTTACTATATGCATCAATTATTATGAACCACAGGTTAAATTGCTTTTAGGTTAGTATAGCTTGTATGGAGGTAACGATCTTTATTGAAACATCAATACAGCTACTAGTGGCGCAATAATAAGAGAGATAAGGGAGGAGAGAGAAACCAGGAGAGCAGCATTTTCCTGTTCTGTATCGAGGTAGGCGGCAAATACAACCAGGTTGGCGGCAATGGGGAAAGCAGCGATCAGCCACAAAAGTTTTTGCTCAGTAGCTTCCAGCTGGCCTATTAGGGTTCTTTCAAAAAGAATGAGCAGGCCCATGATTACTGCTGCTCCTATATAGCGAAGGCCCATTATTTTACTGAACATTTTGTAGTTGGTTTTTTTGAAATCAACTTTGGTAAGGCCAATGCCTATCATGACCATTCCCAATGCAGATAACACCCAACTAGCTCCATCAAAAACAGGCGAAAGCGATTCAGAAAATTGAAAGCCTAGTGCATTGGCAATTACTGCTGCTACCGAGGCATACACCGCCGGAATTTTAAAAACCTTTTTAGCTGCATCTGCCACCGATAAATCTTTACTGCGGCCTATCAGGTAATAACCAATGGTATCGCCATAAAAAACATTGCCCATATAAGCACTGATTATAAGTGGCATTTGCTCTTCGCCAAATAAGGCCATAACGATGGGTATACCGAACCACCCGATATTAAAATAGGAGTAAGAGCAAATCAACAGGTATTTGTTGAGCGGTTTGCCAACGTATTTATGGGCCAGCCAGGCAGGCAGGTTCATGAGCAGGGCGAGTATAAAAACAGCTGCTGCTGCAATGAGCATTTGCGAGAGTTCTGCTTTGAGCAGGTTCTCGAAAATTACTACAGGTATAAGCAGGTAAAGCAGTAGTTTGGAAACCGGCTTGCCACTAAGGCCCATCCATTTACTTAGCGCAAAGCCGGCACCAATAAAAGTATACAAAGGCAATACGTTGGTGAGGAGTTTATTGATTACGTCCATGAAGCGTGCTTAAAATAGCATTGGTCATACCATCAATGCGTTCTACATTAAACCAAACAGCATTGGTATCAAACTGCTCACCAATCAGTAACTGGCCTACGCCATATAAAAGTGCATGTTTACATGCGGGCACTTTTATTTGCATAGTATCAGCATTGGCCACTACGCCTCCTGCCTGGTGGGGGAGTATAATCTTTTTATCCAGTAAAGCCTTTAAAATGGGAATTTCCATTTTCTCTAGTTTTTTGGCAGTACCCGTGGCATTTACCAGGTAAGTTGCCTTTTCTGCAGGCTTGTTTTCCAGGTGGATCACAAAGTGTTTTTCCTTGCTGTTCCACGCTACTTTGCCAGAGTGTGCTTTAAATGTAACCTGGCCAGTCTCCATCATTTTAATAAGTTTACGTGCATTTACCGGGGGCATGGCGTGCCGGTTTATATCCCAGTGAGGGCCGAACCATTTTGTAAACAGTATTTTCTGGTCAGGCGGTAGTAGCTTCCAGATATCAAAAGAAGTATGCCTTGTAGATACTGCAATGTTTTGAAACAGGCTTTTTCCCTGTAGGGCTACTTCCAGATCGTGCTTTAATAAGTCCAGGTGGTTTTTATCGATTCGGTTGTAATGTTTCCAGTTCTGTTTTTTACCAAGCTGGTGCTCTGCTTCTGCTCGAAATAGCCTGAAGAGATCTTTTGTCCTGAGTGCCCTGCCTTGTTGCCTTATTATTTTGCGTATGTTTTCCAGGGTTAGTATTTTTCTTTCAAAAGAAACCTCGAACGGAGTTTGTACTCTGGGTAATAAACCGTTGGGTGAATATAAAGTAATGTTCCCGGTGTAATCATGGTCATAAAAAGTGATGAGAGTATCAATAGCAGAGAGGCTGGTGCCAAGTATGCTAACCGGGGCATTGCGGGGTATAATATCCAGTATCCTGCTGGCAGGCCAGGGAAAATCTATATAGTTGGGTGAGTCTTGTAAATGCGGAAAGTTGTTAGGTTTAGGAGTTCCGGTGGCTAATACCAATACATCGGTTTCTAGCGCCTGGCCTTTTGCCAGGGTAATCATTACTTTGTTTTGCTTTATAGCTGCATCAACGGCTTCATCCTTTATAGTAATTACTTCTATACCATGCTGCTTTGCCTTACTTATATAACGATCTGCCATTTCTTGTAGATACCTGCCGTATAGAAGGCGGGGTACAAAAGCATGCTCATGAAAATCTATTGCTGGATATTCTGGTTCGAGCTTGGTACGGTTTTGTTGCAGCCATGCGGTAAAATGGCCAGGTTCGTATGGGAAAATACCCATTAAGCCTGTCTGGGTGTTTAATAGTTGTCCTTCTTCGTAGGTGCCAAAAGCAAGGCCTGGGCCTATCTCTTCGTCTTTTTCAATTAAAATCAATTTAAAGGATTGTGGGTTTGAGTTGGCTATAAGCTTAATTACAAGGCTTAACAGCGTAGCAACTCCATTGGCTCCACCACCTACTATAGTAATTACACTCTGTGTTTTCATACGGAAAAATGCGCTGGTAAAAAAATGGGGGCTTTCAAAGTATCAGGAGAAGAAAGCCCTATTATACTACCCGAAACAGGGGCGAATTGTTTAAAATGTACTCCTGTGTACTTGGAAAAAAGAGTCTGCTATGAAATTAAAGCAAATTGTTGTTACTTTGATTTTGATACAAATCAAGATTTAATTGAATTTAACGTGATTTTGACGAGTATTTTCCACCGTAGAAAGCGTATTTTACTTTTACCTGGCAAATACCCGCTCCTGAAATTAATATAACTGTGTATATCAATCAGTAGCCTTACTTTGAGATCTTTTACTATTTTACTCGCTTGTATATTGTGTATGGCAGCAGCAGCTTTTGCACAGGAACAGGCCAGCCATTGGTTTTTTGCCTCTGGTGGCTACTTAAATTATGAGCAACTCCCTGTTACAGTGGTTCGCAGGCCCCTCCTGGAAGCAGTGCAATATGGAATGCGTTTTTCAAGTATATCTGATTCTACAGGGGCATTGCTATACTATACCAACGGCAATTCTTTTATCAATAACCGGCACGAGCTTATGCTCAATAGTGATATAAAAGGGGTATTTCAATCCAGAAAATTAACGGTAACAATACCCAAGCCTGGCTGTAAAAACCTGTTTTATACCTTTACTACTACTCGTAATAACCAGCAAAGTGTAAATCATTTATATGACCGCTGGGCAATAGAATATGCAGTTGTAGATGTGGCTGCCGAGGGAGGCAAAGGAAAGGTGCTTGTTAAAAATAAAAGACTGGTTGACATCTGCAATGAAACCCTGGCTGTTTTTGAAGGAGCCGACGGAGAATCCTTTTGGTTGGTTACCACTGGCAAAATGCACGAAATATATGCTTATAAAATAAGCAAAGAAGGTATTTTGCAATGCCCGGTAATTACCAGAACAAATTTACCTTTTGCGGTAGGTAACTTAAAGGCATCGCCAGATAGTAAGCACATGGTTGTTGCTTTGGAGCAGGGCCTGGCATACGAAACGCATATTTTAAGTTTTAACAATATAAGTGGGCGATTTACATCACAATTCGTTTTGAGAAATAATGCAGACCGGCACTTTCTGAATAAATATGAGTTCTCGCCTGATAGTAAAAACTTGTTTGTTGTTGAAGGATGGACAAGCAACTCAGAGCCCCGGGTGTATTATTCTAAACTGTTGCGTTACGATGTAAGCATAGCAGACCGGGATCTGTTTGAAAAATCCCAGATGCTGGTTTATGAAAGATCATCTTATTATGGGTGGAACTATGATATTATGCAGCTGGGACCTGATGGGCGAATATTATATGCTGAAAATACCCATGACTACCTACTGTCTATCAATACGCCCAATACCGTAGGTAATTTTAACTTTAATAATAAGAGCGTTGGCTATAATGCAGATTTGCATAATACCAACTGGGGGGCTGACTACTGGAACTTGCCTTTTTTTCCTGCTTTCTTTTTTAAGCCCGGAGGCTACAAAGCCTCTGCTTACAATAGTGCATGGCGCATAACGGTATGTGCCGGTAGCCCGGTGCAAATACGCAATCCATTTTTTAACCCCACATATACCTATGAATGGAAAAATGAAGCAACCTCTGAGGTTTTTTATGGGTTAAATCCCGTTTTAAGCTTGCCTGTCAACCTGGAAAAGGGTGATACTACCTATTATAGTGTTAAGAAAACCAGTCCCGGAGGTTGCTTTACAACTG
>FPIC01006388.1_pt1 | contig 71921 bp, 52 predicted proteins | sample 1504481 | NCBI WGS metagenome assembly FPIC01 (sample SAMEA4475357, study PRJEB15587) | soil metagenome | biome: Soil; feature: Field | place: India | collected 2015-03-11 | depth 0 m
TTGCTGGCTGGCAGAGGCTATGTTTTCAGAAGCTGTGCTCACGTAAGAGATCACCTCCTGAAGCTTGCCTACCATTTTGTTCAGGTTGGTTAAAAGCTCGCCAATTTCATCTTTGTTGTAGTTAGCAATATCAACGGTTAAGTCACCTTCGGAAATTGCTTTTACAATAAGGTTGGCTTGATTTAGTGATTTTGAAATAGAATAAACAATCAGGTAACCAATGGTAGCTGCAGCCAATACCGCTACAATAAGCAGCATTAACATTTGAGTCTTTGCTTCTTCATACATATTGTCTGATTCGGCTTTAGTTTGTTTTAATGCAGCTTCATTCTTCTTCACTATTTCGCCAATAAACGCAATTGACTCTGTGGCGGTATTCCAGGCGGTAGTTCTGGTTATGATGAATGCTTTTTCATTATCTTCGGGAGTCATCTTATAGCATAATGCTTTAACCTCATTGTGGTAAATCATGTATTCATCCCACTTTCGGGTAAAGTTATTAAGATGTTCCAGGCCTTTTTCATCAACCAAACCTCTTAAACTGTCTATACGCAGCATCATGGCAGCACGCCTTGTTTCTGCATTTTTCACCATTTCATCCAGCTGCTCAACAGTTCTGGATATTACAAAGTCTTTATCGCGCTTGGATACAAATTGTACGTCTTCTGCTATTTTACCCGCTAAAACCAGTCGTTTAGCATTAACATCTACTATAAAGTTGATGCGTTCATTTAACATAGATGATAGGTTTGAACCAAGGTAGTACACTACACCTGACAGAACTATCAGAATGGTAAAGGCAATAAACAGACGGGTTTTTATATTTAATCTCATTAATAGTAAGTTAAAGTAAATCTTAAACAAAAGGAGCTTTGCTTACATAGCACTGCTATCCTGCAAGAGCAATAACTCATTGGAGTTAAATACTTCATCAATATTGAGAAGCATAATAAACTGCTCGTTAAATTTTACCATACCCGAAATAAGGTTTGATTTGTAACGGCTGCCCAGGGTAGGAGGGGCTTGTATTTGCGTTTCAGCTATTTCCAGCACTTCCTGCACAGCATCTACCAGGGCTCCTACAGTAAGCGATTCTCCATCTACTTCTACCTGGAGAACTGTAATACAAGTACTAATGGTGTCTTCTGTGGCAGGCATCCCAAACTTAATGCGGGTATCGATAACAGGAAGCACATTGCCGCGTAGGTTAATTACACCACGCATATATTCGGGACACTGGGGCACCTTTGTAATCTGGGGCACTTCCAAAATTTCAAGCACTTTGCTAACTGATACAGCAAAGGCTTCTTTACCAAGCCTGAATGACAAATATGACTCAGTTGTTGCCATTAATTCTTTACTCATAATATGTTGATGTTTTTTTGTTTTGATTCGAGAACTGCTTTACTATTTTGTGAGTGTCCATGAGCAGCGCAATGGTGCCATCGCCCAATATGGTTGCTCCGGATATAATTTCCTGGTCTTTATACAGCTTGCCTAAAGGTTTAAGAACTGCCTGATACTCACCAATAATGGCATCTACTGATAAGCCCACTTGCTTATTGTTATAGTTTATAACTACCATTTGCTGTATTTCAGGTGCCTCGCTGGTATAACCGAATTCCTTGCGTAAATAATAAAAGGGTATTTGTGCCTCATCCAGGGTAATAACATTGTTAAAGGTGCTTACCAGCTGGCTGTGTTTGGTTTCATAGCACTTATCTACTACAGAAAGCGGAATTACATAATGGGTATTGTCTATTTTAACCAGAAGCCCATCAATTATTGACAGGGTTAGTGGTAAGCGGATGGTAATGGTTGTACCTTTTTCCTGTACAGACTCTATATCTACATCGCCTCGTATGTCAGCTATTTTTCGTTTTACCACATCCATGCCTACCCCTCTGCCAGAAACCTCTGTTAGTTTGTCTGCTGTGCTAAAGCCAGGCATAAAAACCAGTTCTATTATTTCTTTCTCGGTGAGTTGTGCATCAGGGGCAATTAAGCCTTTGCTGATAGCTTTTGCTTTTACCTTGTCTGCATTAATTCCGGCTCCATCGTCTATTATCTGTATAAGCACATTTGTGCCAGAGTAAAAGGCTTTTAAGAGTATTTTTCCCTGTGCAGGCTTTCCTTTGGCAATACGCTCAGCAGCCTGTTCTATGCCATGGTCAATGCTGTTTCTGAAAATATGCATAAGAGGCTCCATCAGGCTCTCCATAATGGATTTATCAAGCTCTGTCTCGGTGCCCTCGGTTACAAAGGTTATTTCCTTGTTTAGCTCCGTAGAAAGGTCTCTTACCAGGCGCTGGAAACGGATCATCATGTTTTCGATAGGCACCAGGCAAATACTAAAGGTATTATCACGTAGCCTTCTTGAAATTTTCTCGATGTTCTCAGCTATGCCCAATAGTTCCGGAGCATCGTTTTGCTCTGCAATTAGGCTTAGCCGTGCCTGTGTAGTTACCAGTTCACTAACAAGGTTCATGAGGTCATCCAGCTTTTCTGATGACACCCTGATACTCTGCAGACTACTGTCTTTAACAGTGGCTGTGCCTGCTTTTGCAGTACTGCTTTTGCCTTCTTTTAAACTTTTAACCTTTTTTGCTAATGTACTGGAATGTGCCTGTAAAGGAGTTGTTTCAGGTACAGCCTGCTCCTCCTGCTCAATTGCCTGTTCAGGAGCCGTAGTAACAGTGCTTTCATTCAGGCACTTAATATCAAGCGTGCACTCGTCTTCAACAAATATGAAAATGTCTTTTATGTCATCAATATCCTTTTGCGTTTCGAGTATGATGTTCCAGTAGGTATAGCATAATTTAGGATCGAAGCTGGCAAGTTCAGGCAGCTCTTCAGTAAATGAAGTTACCGCGCAGTCGCCTAACCCATACAATTCATCTATCAGGTAAAGAGGATTAGTGCCATTCAGCATAATCTCCCTGGAGGGCTTAAACAGTATCTCGAATTTTTTTAACGCAGGTATAGTATCAGAGCATTCTGTTAGCTGCGTTAGTGTTTCCCTATGTATCGCATTTGCAGCTTTATCTTTCAGCTGAATTGTTTCTTCAAGGGTATGTGCAAATTCCTGGATCCTGTTTACAAGATCAGTATGGGTAGCTTTATTTTCAGGGTCTTCAAGATCCTCGTCTTGTAGTAAAACCCTTAGGTTATCTACTGTTTCAAGAGTTAAGGCAAACAGCTCCGGATTTACTGTAAACTGTCCGTTGCGAACAAATTCATAGATAGTTTCCAGGTGATGGGTTAACTCTTCTATCCTGCAAAAGCCAAACATTCTGCTGCTGCCTTTAAGGCTGTGCATTACCCTGAATATATGCTCTGTAGTGCCTGACTTTGATGGCTCAAGCTCAAGGGTAAGTAAACATTTCTCTAATTCTGCAATCAGGTCTGTTGCTTCCTCAATAAACTTGCTTCTAATGGATGTGGATTTGTTTTTATCCATGATATTGCTGATGAAGCTATCTGATTACTTTTTGAACAACCTCCAGAAGCTTTTCCGGCACAAAAGGCTTTACAATCCAGCCGGTAGCCCCAGCTGCTTTAGCATCTTGTTTTTTTGTAGCCTGTGATTCTGTTGTGAGTAGTAATACAGGAACGTACTGGTATTCATTTTTAGCTCTTATTTCTTTTATAAGACTGATACCATCCAGGTTTGGCATGTGAAGATCAGTAATGACCAGTTTGATGTCTGTACCGTCCAGGTAACGAAGTGCATCCTGCCCATCAATGCCTTTTAGTACTTTATAACCTGCATTTTCTAACGTAAAGCTTACAAGTTCCCTTACACTGGGAGAGTCATCTACAATTAATATTGTTTTTTCCATGATAGAAATGGTTTTAAAATTTATGTATGTAGCCTGTTAATATACCTCGGCCAGTGCAGGTGAAGTAACAAAACTGCCAAAGCCGGTTTTTTGTAATAATTCTGTAAAAACGTTTTCTGCCTCCCATTGTATAGTAAAAAGTTTTCCTGCTGCCTGACAGCCTTTCTGGCAGGCCGTCAGAATTTGTAGGCAGGATAGGTCCAGGGCAGTTACATTGGCTAGCGTAATGTTCAATCCTTTGGTATATCCCAGGTAGTTACAAAGGCTTTCTTTTAATTCTGTAGCTGTGTTGAGGGTAAGTTCGCCTTCTATAAGCAGGTGTGGTACCTGGTTATCAGCTGTGCTTAGAAGTGATGTAGAAATTTTTTTCATAAAGCTTTGTAAATAAGATTTAAAATAATTCTATACTGCCTTTGTAATCCAGGCTGTTCATTTCGTTGTTGCTTAGTTCATGTGTATCATCGCCTTGCAGCTCGTCTACTATATGCTCCAGGGCGGCCCTTTCGCTATACATGGTGTAAGATGCTTCCAGGCTTGCGAGAGCCTGCATTTTGCCTTGAGGCGTGTCTGGAGCGCACACCAAATGGGCGGCGGTTATACTATGCTGTAAGTCTGTAACTATATCACGGGTAAGCATTTCAAAATCCTTAACCTGGCCCAGCTGACTTTTAAGCTCTTTGATATAGGCAAGCAACTCATTAACTTCCAGAGGCTGCTGATGCAGTTCCTTCATAAAACTGTGTATAGGATGCCCCTGCTTTTGTAACTGATCCATGCCTTGAGTAGCTTGTTTTGCCATAGAAGCAAGTTTGTTACAAATGCTATCATCATTAGTATTGCCACGTTCATCTCTCGTGTGTGTGGTGTTATGGAGCTCCTTACTGGCGGTTGAAACTAAGCTTTCCATACCTTTTGATACCTCGCTATAGAATTGGCAAAGCTGGAGCCAGGCTGGACCTGAACACGCAAAAATGATCTCCTCGCAAGAGGCCTGGTTGATTGAATCTGTTAATTGCGCTATTAAGTTTAACTCTATAGGGAAATTTGAATATAACTCATTTATAGCGCCCAGGTAAAACTCTGTCTGTGTTAATGCATGATCTACTTTTTGAAATGCAATAAGGTATTCAGTACTAAGTGTTTTTAGTTGTTCAACGTGCAATAGGGTTATCTCAGGTAAAATGTTTGAGTAAGGAGATTCTGCAGATATCCCTTCTATACTGGCGGTAAGGAACAGGTTCAGGCTTTCGTGTAAAAGCCTTATGTGTTCCAGGCGTTGGCTGGTAATGTCATGATACTGTAGGCTGTTTATTACCTGCCCCTTAAACTCTGTACATTTTTTTAAATACTGATGGCTCAGGCTTATGTTAAGTTGAGCATCATCAAGAAGTAAAGCAATTTGTTCTGGGCTTGTATTGCGTATATGTTGGAAGAAAGATACAAGGGTGCCAATGTATTTCTGACTTTCCAGCAAGGCCGCTTCAATCTGTACAATGCTATCTTGCCATAAAAAATCTTTATTCAATAATTGTTTTTTTATTACAAGTACATTGCTTAATGTGTTATTTACAATATTCTGCAGTTTAATCGTAATTGTTTCTTCTACAGGCTTTAATACTGGTTTTGCCAGTAAAATGTCTGCATTCTGCAAACTTGGAGCTGTTTTTAAAATTTGACTTTTCGAATACAGGCTTTCCTGAAATAGAATCTTGTTTTCTATGTTCTGGAGGCTGGTTTGAAGAAGCCGCAGATAAGGGTTTACCCTTAAAAAGTCCTTGTTAGAATACTGATGTAATATTTCTATCTTCTTGTTTAAAACCTTATACGCAACAACAAGTTGCTCCATCGCCTGTAAAAGCGAGTCTCTATTCGAGTTGTAGTCTTGTATTGAATCAGATACAGGCATATTAAAAGGGTACTAAGTGATCAATTTATTTGTACTGCTATAGTTCTTCAGGATGCTTATGAAGAAATTAGAAGTACTAGCGTAAGAGCAACAGGAACAAAGGGTTCAGCACCAGGATTTGACAACAAAATCTGTGTTTTTCTCTTCTTCTGAAGCTTAATAAATAAGCTGCTAGAAAGCTTGGCTTAAATCCTGTACTAATATAGATAAGGATGATACTTCTTAGAAATGTGCGCTAGTGCTACTATCAAGTCTAGTAGTAATATTAAAGGCTAAACCACTGCAGATTTATGAAAATCTAATGAAAAGATGAATGTATTTATAGCAAGTGAACTAATAGTTGTAATAATTTAAAATGTTACTATGTCTATATTAACTATTAAATTATGAATTTATGTATAACGGTTTATTATCAGAGGTTTATGGTTTTAAAATGACTTGATCTTTAAAGGTAATTGCATTTTAATTGAAAGGTGAATTGCTTTCTCTCCAAGCAGTTGTACTAATGGTGTGTAAAGACATAAAGCGTATTTTTTTAATAATTTAAATAATGGCTTTACAGTATATATTTAGTGTATCTGTTGTAAATCAATGTATTGAGGTGTATTGTGTTTTACAGGTGCACCTCTGCGCTATTTTACTGATGCTTATACAGCTTAAAAAAAATAGCCTGTTTAAGGACTTTTTTTTGCCTGTTTGAAATATGTTACTTTTTAATGCTTTAAATCTGATTTAAAAATTACCCAAGCTTTTGTCATGCCTGTTTTTTCGACTTTAAAACACATCGATTTTTGCACTACCTTTAAACTAGGTTAAAACACCAGGACTTAATCTAGGTATGGATGTTTATTGTAGAAGAGATTTCAGCTTTGTTATATGAAAAATAAATACACTGATTTAGTAAGTAGAATAAGCAATGCATTTGTACTGCTGTTAATAGTTGTTTTGTCTGGTATTGGTTTAATTATCTATATAGATGCAGGTAAGAACGATCTGTTGGCTGTAGGTAAAACAATTGACAGTAGCGCACAACTATTAAGCATACACGAAGTTTCCAGGTCGCTTAATCTGGAACAGGTAGATAATACTTTGTTTACTATATATGATAAACACCTGAATACCGAAACTTTAAAGCTAACGCACAAGCAATTTTCTGTACTGATGGCGGTGCTAAACATAACAGATGATGCACTATCTCAAAGTAAAACAGAAGAGTTTAATGTTTCTGCTGTACCTATGCAACACCTGTTGGTAACAAGCAGCAAAAGCCCTGTTTCTGTAATGCAGGTAAAACAAAACCTGGCCGGTGTAAAAAAAGCCTGGCAACAGGCTCAGCAAGGAGTGCACCAACAACTTGCCATGCAAAATTCTTATAAAGTGATAATTGCCTGCATAATGTTATTATCCATTATAACAGGGGGCGTGTTTATTTTCTGGCAGTTGATATATCATATTAAAGCTCCTCTGAAAGGCCTTCTTAAGGCTGTTCAAAAAACCTCATCCGGGCAGTTGCACCTGGCTGAAGTTCCGCTTACAAATGGTGAAATTAAAGATCTGGTTGAAGGGGTTAATGCGGTGCTGGAAAGCCAGGCCAACGCTTTAGCATTTGCCAGGCAGATTGGAAATGGCAACCTGGATGAGCAGCCTGTCTATATAAACGGAGAAGATAAACTAGGTAAGTCGCTTGTGCTGATGCATACCAAATTGCAGAAGCAGCAAGCTGAAGAAAAAACTAGGACCTGGGCCATTGAAGGTTTAGCTATTTTTGCGGAGCTTCTCCGTGCAGACCAGCACTCTTTTACGGAGCTTTCTGATAAAGTACTGGCTAAGCTTCTTGCTTACTTATCTGCAAACCAGGGAGCGCTTTATGTAATAGAAAGTGATGAAGCCGGTGTTGAGTATCTTAACCAGATAGCTACTTTTGCCTGGGGTAAAAAGAAATATGAAGAAAGAAGAATTGAAATAGGGCAGGGACTGGCCGGCATGTGTGTGAAAGAAAAGGAAACCCTTTACAGAACGGAAATTCCTGCCAGTTATGTACGAATAACCTCTGGTCTAGGGCAGGCAACACCTACCAGTCTTTTGATTGTTCCGCTTATTTTAAACCAAAAAGTATATGGTGTTGTAGAGATTGCTTCTTTTAAAGGTTTTGAGAAGTACGAAATTGAGTTTGTAGAAAAGGTTGCTGAAAGTGTGGCATCTGTAATTTCTGCCCACCAGGTAAATGCACATACCCAGAGGCTTCTTGCCGAATCGAGGCAAAAAACAGAATCTTTGAGGGTAATTGAAGAAGAGTTAAGACAAAATGCCGAAGAACTGGAAGCTACCCAGGAGGGCTTACAGCAGAGGTTAAATGATGCCCGGTTCGAAATGGAAAAGCAGATCAGGGAGATTGAAGCAGAAAAACGTAAAAATATAGCTATTCTGGAAGGCAGTGTTGATGCAGTGATTATGTTCAATAGCAGGGGAGAAATTGAATTTTTCAACAAAGCAGCCGAAGAGATATGGCAGCAGGGGCGTGAGCAGGTGCTTGGTAAAAAGATTGGAACGCTTCTTCCTGTTGAGCTCTACTCACTACAGGAAGGATACCAGGTTAATTACGTGGATTGCGGCGTTAGAAAACCAGTAGACGTGCGCACGGAGGTAAACTGCCAGTCACAGTCCGGAGAAGAGATGTCGCTGTTGCTTACATTATCGCAGGCAAAAGTAGGAAATGAATATACCTTTGCTCTGTTTATACAAAGTATTTCGGTTGAGCTGTTTTAAGTAGCACCTTGTTTATTGCCTTAATGCCAGGGCGCATGAATAAAAAAAGGCAGTGCAACTATTGATGCACTGCCTTTTTTTTTTATCAAATCTCTTTAGTTACCCTCCGTAGAAATTATCCCAGTTTATTTCTGTTAAAGGTCTTTCCAGTTGCGTAAATACAGCTCCCTGGTCTGCCTGTACGGGTATGGCATTTAAGCGATCGTAGCGTCTGGCATCAATCCAACGATGCCCGGCTGGCTCTGCCCATAAAGAGTAGCGGCGCTGGAACAGGATTTCGTTAATCAGTGATGCTGTATCTGTAGGGCCGGTATATTCGCCAATACCTGCTGCTGTTCTGATCCTGTTTATGGCTCTTAAAGCTTCAACACTGTTGTTAAGCTGTGCTTGTGCCTCAGCGTAAATCAGAATAAGTTCTTCATTACGAATAAATTTAACAGGGTCAGTGTTAGATCTCCAGCGGTTATCCTGGTATTCGCCAAGTAGTGGCACAACACCGTCAGTATTTGTTAACGGGTTTGCTGTTCTTCGTGCAAATTTTTCTGCCACACGTCTGTCACCAGGTATTGCATCTGCAATTAAAGAAGGGTGCACAACCAGTAAGGTACTTGCTGGCCTGTCAAACGGGTAAAATAAAGGGTTAAATACATCAGGTGGAGCACCAAAGGTGTGCGCAGGGCCAGCATCAAGGTTTCCGTTAATGTCAAAGAAAGACTCATTAAGTGCAGTTAAAGCGCCTTGCCAGTCTTTTCTGTAAATAGCAACCCTTGCTGCTATTGCCCGGTTTACCTGGCGTAAGCCTGTGGCTGTGTTAAAGCCGGCAAAGCCATTGGTTAAGCCAAACGAAATGGTTGCATTTGATAACTGCTGTGCACCTTCATCCAGAACGGCCTTTATGCCATTAAGAGACTCCTGGTAATTGGCAGTAAATGGCCCAGGGTTCTGTAGCTCTCTTACCTCAAGGCGAATACCATTGTTGTATAAGCCATTGGCAGGAATAAGAAGCTGGTAGCCCTTTATGGTGTTGGCAAAGCCTTTAAAGCCATTCTTTTCTTCAGCTGTTAAGTAGGTGGCTCCATCCGCTGCGTCCATAGTAATATGAGCTTGTCTCACAGCCTGATAGGGTGAGTTATAGGCGCCTGCGGTAAAGAAAAACTGTCCATCGGGTCGTATGCCTCTTTGTCCTAACCAGTTGGTTACAAAACGCTGGTCAGAAGCATTAAGGTACCATACTTCGCGACCAAAAGTGCCATACAATGCTGTGGTTACAAACATGTAGTCTCTATGGCGGCTTTCGAGTCCATTGACTAAGTTTTGAAGCTGAGCCCTGGTTGCGTTCTGCGAAACACTTGATACAGATGGAGCATTAGGGTCTACTACCTCATTGATTGTAAAGAAGCCGCAAGAACTTAGTGAGGCAGTAAGGGTTGCAGCAAGAGTTATTTTATTTATAATATTTTTCATCTTCGTAGTTTTTCTGTTAGAAGTCAAGCTGTATGTGGAAGAAGTATCTTTTTGAAGTTGGGAAAGGAGCAACATCCACACCAGTAGCTACCGACTGAGCGCCAAAAGTCGAAGTTTCAGGATCATAGCCAGAGTAGTTAGTGAAGGTAAGTATATTATTACCTGATACACCCAGTCTGATCTTGTCAACATTGTTGCCAAATAGAGATGTCGTAAATGCTTTAGGTACATTGTAATACAAAGCAATTTCTCTAAGTCTTACATAGCTGGCATCTTCAACAAAGCGATCTGCAAATGGCGATCTGTTGCGCCCGGCAGGAACGGTATTTCCTGCAGAATTTACTGTAGGCGTATTCCAGTCTGCAGTAGTTCCGCCAGCATCAGTAAGATATTTGGTTAGGTTAATGTTGTCACCGCCCTGTTTCCAATGCACAAGGAAAGAAAAGTTAAAGTCTCTCAAAAATTGTAGCTCATTAAAGAACGACATTTGAAAATCTGGCTGGGCATCGCCATGCACAGTAAACTCACCTGGAGACACTTGTGGAGTTCCAACTATAGTTGATGGAGATACACCTTCCCTATAGAGGAATGTACCTAAACCAGTACCAAATGCCCCTGCTGTAAATGAGGGAACATCAAGACGGGTAATAACTGCCCTGTTGTGCCAATACATTACTCTTGTATACCATTTTACATTATTGTTTTGGATAGGAGTAGCGCCAAGTGCAAGTTCAAGCCCTCTGTTTCTAAGATCTGCAAAGTTACCCCAGCGGGTAGTAGCACCTACAGAGGGGGCAAGAGCCTGAGCCAGGATTAAGTCTCTTACAACTTTATTGTATACTGTTGCTTCAAGGGTAATAAGATTGTTAAAGAATGCAAGGTCTGCACCTGCTTCTAGCTCAGAAGCTGTTTCTGGCTTAATATTATTATTGCCAGCTTGAGCAGATGCAACTGAGCCTAAACGCCCACCAATATTTACGGGTAATAATTGGTAGTAGTAAGTTGAAAAGTTAGGCAGTCCACCTGTTTCACCATAGGCTGCTCTTAATTTAAGCTGATTTATTGGCTCAAAGGTCCAAAAGTCAAAGTTGGCGATGTTAGCAGCAATAGATGCTTTAGGGAAAGAGTAGAAACGCATCTGCTCTGGAGGTAGAACGTTGGATTTATCCATACGCAGACCTAAGGTTGCTACAATTTTATCTTCAAAGTTGATTTCTTCCTGGGCTATTAAACCAAGATCGCTAACCGATTGAAAATCTTGCTGGAAGATCTGTTGTACACTAGATTGTGTCAGGTTTTGCTGTTCGGCTGCTAATCCCTGGGCTCTGTTCATCAAGTTGTTAGATCTTGTATCAAGACGAACTGTACCCACTTGAGTGTTAAAATTAATACGGTTAGCAGTAATATTATGAACCAGGAATGCCTGCAGGTTGCTATTAAAGTTATCCTGCTTACCCCAGATTACATCTCCAGGGTTAGCAGAAGCTCTCTGGAATTGCAGGTCAACCGGAAGGTAAAGCAAGGTATTGCTTGAGAAATAGTCATAGCCTCCTTGCATACTAAACTTTAAAAAGGAGTTGTCGTTTCTGAACAGGTTTACATTTAAGGTAGCAGCCTGTATAAATCTGTTTACTTTACCGTTGTTTATAGCTTTATCCCTAAGTGCAAGAGGGTTCTCAGAGAAGTATGGATTTACAGGATATACACCATCGGCATCCGGATATAGATTGTAATAGCTTGGTACAAAAGCTAATGCATAACCGATACTTGCGCCAGTGTTGTTTTGGTTACCAGTAAAGCCCCTGTCGGTATTGGTGTAGATATAAGTTGAGTTAACAGAAAAATCAATATAATCATTTAACCTATGGTCTATATTGGCTCTGATATTGTTTCTTTCAAAACCAGTATTTTTTATAATGCCTTCCTCATTGCGAAGGTTGCCGCTTATAAAAAACTTGGTTTTATCTGTACCACCAGATATGCTAAGTCTTGTGTTTCTAATGAAGCCTGTTTCTCCATACAATTCATCCTCATAGTTATACACCTGGCCTTGTGCTGCACGAAAGCGGTTAAGTTCTGCCTCGCGTCTTGCAGGAGGAAAGAACATGTTTATTTTTTCTTCGTCCCAGGCAGCTTGGCCAATAAAGCGCTGCGCCCTAGCAATACCCAGATCTTGTGATAAGCTGACCTTGGTTTTACCTGCAGTTCCTTTTTTGGTAGTAATGATAATTACACCTGCATTTGCACGGGTACCATAAATTGCAGCCGCAGAAGATCCTTTAAGTACTTCTATAGTCTCAATATCCTCTGGGTTTATATCAGCAAGCCTATTGGGTGCATCATCCTGGTTGGCACCACCAGAGCCTGCGCTGGCCTGGTTGATAGCTGCACGTCCGTTTCTTACGGTGGAGTTGTTAAGGTATACACCATCAATAATGTAAAGTGGCTGTGATGCACCTGAAAGTGAAGATATACCTCTTAATTGTACAGAAATACCACCACCGGGCGCACCGCCATTTGTATTGATGTTTGCACCGGTTAGTTTACCATACAGCGCATTATCAAGGGTTTGAGGCTGAGTAGTACCAACAAGTTCGCGCGCAGAAACCGTACTTACGGCATTCGCGAGGTTAGAACGTTTAATGCTTGAAGCAAGACCAGTTATAACTACTTCTTCCAGGTTGCTCACATCTTCACGAAGGGTTACATCCACCTGGTTAGATCCTGATGGTATTGCTACTTCTTGCCTGGTATAGCCTACATAAGAAAATACAAGAGTATTTGCGCCTTGGGGTATTTGCAGAAGGTACCTGCCCTCTACATCTGTTACAGTACCTACTGAAGTGCCCTTAACAAGTACGTTCACTCCCGGTAACAGTGCTCCATCTCCAAAGGCAGTTACCCTGCCCGAGATAGTTCGCTCCTGAGCCATAACCTGTATTACTACAAGTAGCAGCAGTGTTAGCGTAAAAATTTTTTTCATAATGTGTGTGGTTTGGTTTAATTGAAACTGGATTGCATTAAAATAAAAAATGTGCAACAGTGGCAAATATATTAATTGCTTTTAAAAAGCAAAATAATATTTTATAAACAATTAATTATGCAGTACAAAAGTTTAAGCTTTCTGTTTTAGGCTTTCCTTTAACGTGATAATTAAAAATTTGGTTATTTTTCTTAGGTAAGAGTGCTAGGGTGTGTAGTGTTGTTTTAATGCAATTCGGGTTTTGAATATCCTTGATTTTCAGCTAGTAAGGCTTAAAAATATAAAATAAATAATTGTGTATATAATGTTATATTTTTGGGATATAATCATATAAATTTAAGGTTATATAATATTATTTATCTTTCAAATACCCTGAGTTGGTGTAATAAGCATTTCAGACCTGGCGGCTTTATAAAAATAACTGTATGCTAAAATTATGCTTAGGTATTTACAAGATTACAAACCTGTTTACTTCCTGGTTTTAACATGAAAAAGCCCTTATGGCTATATTTTAAATATAGTCATAAGGGCTTTAAATTAAGAGTGCAGTTTATATTATTAAACTGTTATTCTGCGTTTTCGGCCTATAACCTGCCAGGTGTTCTTAATAACATGATTTTGTATGATATAAGCCTCTTCATACAGGTTTATGGTAGGGCATATGTGATAGGGCACTCCATACAGCACATCGCCCACTTGTATTGCATCCCAGTTTTCAACTTCAAGTACCAGGTGTTCTTCACTCTGGGATACAGGCTTGTAATGCGCGAGGTTTAAGAATGTAACCCGCTTCTCCAAAGAATTTTCTGCAGCAACTGCTTTGTGACCTAAGTCTGTTGTTATGTAGCCTGGCCTGGGCTTGGAAATAACCCTGGTCAGCAAAATGCCAGCCCATTTAAAGTTTTGCTCTGGCAGGCTGGTACTGTATCCCCAGTCCCAGATGAGGCAAGTGCCTGGGCTACAAAATATGCCTTCGCGCAGTGCATGTACAGTAAACGAAGGGGTACCACCCGCCACTACCATGGGCTCAGGCAAGCCTGCTTCTTTGATCTGGGTCAGCAACTCTTCTACAGGTGCAAAAGCAGCATCGCTTTTTGCCTTACGATCGCTAAACGCAGGGTCCCGGAAATTACCATCGTATACATGCAGGCCCAGGCAGGTAAGGTGCTCCAGGTTGGTTAATTCCTGATAAAAGGAAAATAGTTGCTTGTTTACAGGATGTCCGGAGCGGTCCATGGCATTATTTACATCAATAAACACAAACCCTTGCATCCCTGACTCTAAAAATGCCGATTGTAATAGCATTGCTGTGGATGGGTTATCTACCAGCGAGCTAAAGGTAACCTGCGGATACAGCTTGCATAGGTTCACCAGGCGGATAACTTTAGGGCCTACCAGTTGATGTGCAATAATTATAAAGGTTGCCCCTGCCGAGGCAGCCATTTCTGCTTCTGCAATGGTAGCTGCTTTAAAGCGGGTAATGCCTTTTTTTACCTGCATCTGTACTACTTCCCTCATTTTATAAGTCTTTACATGAGGGATAAGCCTGTCGGGACTGCCTACAGTTTCGATCATGTGCTCAATATTATGTGCAATATGCTCAGGGTAGATAAGCAGGGAAGGTGAGTCGGCCAGTTGAGGGGTATGTAGTTCATACCATTGAAGTGCAGACATACATGTAGTGTTTTATAAATAATGGTGATGATGCAAATAAAGTAAATTCGTGTAGCAATTTCCTTATTTAGCGGGCCTTCTTTTGGCACCTCTAACGGCTTCTGCTGTCCAGGGGTCTTCGGGCCAGGAGTGTTTCTGGTACCTCACTCTTAGTTCTTTGCGAACTTCGGGGTATGTGTTTTCCCAGAAACTGCGCAGGTCTTGTGTTACCTGCACTGGCTTGTAACCTGGCGATAGCAGGTGAAGCAGTACCATGGTGCGCCCCTCGTTAATTGTTGGAGTATTAAGGAGGCCAAACATTTCCTGCAAGCGTACTGCTAACACAGGGGCACTGCCATCTTCAAAATAGTGAGGACGTATTTGTGAGCCACTAGGTACTTCAATGCTTACTGGTGCAAGTTCATCTAGCTTTTGTGGCAAGGGCCAGGAAAGTAATCCATACAGGTAACTACCGATGTCAAGTTTTTTAAAGTCATCGCGCTTTTTTATACCAGACAAATAAGGCCCCAGCCAGTCTTCAAGGGTAGCCAGTAAATTTGCGTTGCTCACATCCGGCCATGCTTCATCAGGGCGCCAGGTTCTGAGACTCATAACCCGGGCCTGCCAGCTTTTGTGGGCATCTGTCCAGGGAAGTAATTCAATTCCTTCTTCACGGATCGCATTACACAAAATACTTATCCTGGCTTCATCAGAAATGTGTTGCAGGGGAGTGCTCTCTACAAGTAACTGTCCCAAACGTGTTTCTGAGCGTGCTACAAGGCTGCCTTTTCGGCTATCCCAATGTACACTTTCCTGCTGGTGCATGCGTGGTTTCAGGTCTTCAATGTGTATTGGAGCAGCCACAAATATTTTTGCTTCTGCTGTACCCGCATCCAGTTGCGCCACAGCCAGCCAGGTGGCATAGCCTAAAGGATCATGTTGAGGTAGCCGGGCAGGCCGTCCATTTATAAGCCGGTATAATTCACCATTTGCTTCGGTTTGCTGGGCAATACGCTCCGGGTAGGCAGCAGCCAGTAATTTACCTATATTGTAGGGGGAGGGAGGTGTGTTTTCAATAGGGGTGCGTAAGGTTTGCCGCCAGGCATTGGCCAGGCGTTCTATGCGCTGCAGGCGCGAAGTATCGGCAGCTACATGGCGGCCACTTCGCCATTTGCGTAAAATCTCTGCACGCAGGCCCAGGTCTGCACCACTTTCGCGCGGTAGCGGATCCTGTTCTTCCAACAGGGCTGCAAGGTCGGTGGCTAAGGGGCTAAGCCCGCTTTGCTGGCCTTCTAACAGAAGATGGGCTATACGGGGATGTGCAGGCAGGCGTAGCATTTCTTTTCCTTTTGCTGTAATCCGGCCTTCTGCCAGGGCATCTAATTGCTCAAGTAAAAAACGGGCTTGGTTAACTGTTCCTGTAGGAGGGGGGGTAAGCCAGGAAAAAGCAGTAATATCACTAACGCCCCACTGTGCCAGTTCAAGCACAATAGGAGCAAGGTCAGCCTCCAGGATTTCAGGCACCCGGTGGGCAAGCAAATGATGATGGGCGCCCTGGTTCCAGAGCCTGTAACATACCCCAGGTCCTAAACGACCTGCCCTGCCCGCCCGCTGATCGGCTGCGTCCTGGGTTACGAATACAGTTTCAAGCCGACTCAGGCCACTGCGAGGGTCAAAGCGTGATACCCTGGACAGGCCGCTGTCTATTACTACTTTAATCCCTTCAATTGTTAAGCTTGTTTCTGCTATAGATGTAGCCAGTATTATTTTTCTGCGCCCGGCTTTATCAGGTAACAGGGCTGCCTGTTGGTCTTCAGCAGGCAGATCACCATACAATGGATATAGGGTAGCCTCTATTTCTTCAGATTCAAGCAGCTGTTGGGTACGCTTTATTTCACCCATACCTGGCAAAAATGTGAGGATATCGCCACTATGCTCACGAAAAGCCTTGCGAATGGCTCTCACTACGCGTTGCGGGAGTGGTAAGTCCTGGTCATGGGGATGGTAAACAACCTGTACAGGGTGCTGCCGGCCTTCGCTTTCTATTACAGGAGCATTGTCCAGCCGGTTTGATAATTCTTCTCCATCCAGCGTAGCAGACATGATCAGTATTTTCAGGTCTTCGCGCAACACCTGCTGTATTTCCCTACATAGGGCCAAAGCAAGGTCTGCATGCAGGCTGCGTTCATGAAATTCATCAAAAATTATCAGGCCAACGCCCTCCAGGTCATTGTCCTGTTGGATCATGCGGGTAAGAATACCCTCTGTAATTACTTCAAGCTTTGTTGCTTTGCTTACTTTGCTTTCAAAGCGTACCCGGTAGCCTACTTGCTTACCAATGGGCTCGTTGAGTTGAGCAGCCAACCTTCCGGCCACAGCCCGGGCAGCCAGCCTGCGGGGCTGAAGCATAATAACTTTCTGGCCATTAAGCCAAGGCTCATTTAATAAATGCAAAGGTAGTACAGTACTTTTGCCAGAGCCGGGAGGTGCCTGTACAATTACAGTTGCATGAAGGCTGAGCGTTTGCTTTACTTCTGAAAGTATATCCAGGATCGGAAATTGATTGGGCATAATGCAAAAAGCTAAAAGAGGCAGCAGAGGCTGCTATAGCATGCAAGATGCCCTAATTCTACTAAGCATACAAGTAGGTTTTTTGATTATGGACTTACAAAACAGGCTTTAAATGGCTGCAAGGCAGGTTAAATTTATTTATCAGAATAATATTTGGAAATAAGAAGAACACTTTTCTATCTTTGAGCCCAATGTACGGCACTAGTCTACATATCATCCCTCTTTTTAAGGCCTCTGTTCCAGCAGGTCACCATCATCATATCCATCATTCTCCGCAAGGAGAATAAAACACACATATCATCCTGGTTGTGCATGTTCGCATGCATAGCTCTCTAAAACCAGAGAGCCACTAATTCTGTTTATATACTCAAACCCAATTATGGAAAACATTATAAGAATTGCAGTACAAAAGTCTGGCCGCCTAAGCGAAGACTCCCTCAAGCTGATCAAAGAATGCGGCATTAGCTTTAACAATGGTACAGGCAAATTAAAAGCACAGGCCGAAAATTTTCCTGCTGAGTTCCTGTTTCTGCGCGATGATGACATACCCGGTTACGTAGCCGATGGTGTGGCAGATATTGGCATTGTAGGCGAAAATGTAGCTGTTGAAAAAGATAAAGATATTGAAGTAGTATATAAGCTTGGCTTTTCTAAATGCAGGCTATCGCTGGCTATACCTAAAGGCGAAGAATACAAAAGCATACAGGATTTGCAAGGCCTGAACATTGCTACCTCTTATCCCAAAATTACAGGCGATTTTCTAAGGCAGCATGGCGTACAGGCAACCATACATGAAATTAGCGGATCTGTAGAAATTGCGCCAAGTATAGGCCTGGCCGAAGCTGTATGCGATATTGTAAGCTCCGGAAGCACTTTGCTTAGTAACGGGCTAAAAGAAGTGGAAGTAATTTTCAAGTCGCAGGCAGTGATGGTAGCCAGCAAGCAAATGAGCCCTGAGCGCAAAAAGACACTTGATCAATTGTTGTTCCGCATTCAGGCCGTACAGAATGCTAAAAATAATAAGTATATATTGCTTAATGCACCAAACTCATCCCTGCCGGCTATCGAAAAACTATTGCCTGGTATGCGCAGCCCCACCGTATTGCCCTTGGCAGAGGAAGGCTGGAGCTCCGTACATTCAGTTATAACTGAAAATGAGTTTTGGGAAAAGATAGAGAGCCTGAAAGCTGCAGGAGCACAGGGTATTTTGGTGGTACCAATTGAAAAAATGATTCTTTAACTATGCAGTACATACAAAACCCTCCCCAGGCATCCTGGAAAGAGCTGTTAAAAAGACCAGTATTTGACCTGAGCGAGATTGAGTTACGTGTAGCTCCGATCCTTAAGGCAGTAAAGGAAGAAGGTGACACTGCTTTACTACATTATACCAATTTATTTGATAAGGCAGCACTTACTGATATCAGGGTGAGTGAGCAGGAGTTAGAAATGGCTGCTTCACAGATCAGCCCGGAGCTGAAGGAGGCACTCAACATTGCCTATCACAATATAAGTAGTTTCCATGTTATTCAGCAGGAAAGCCCTCAGGTGGTAGAAACCATGCCGGGTGTAAGCTGCTGGCGTAAATCTGTGCCAATAAGCAAAGTGGGTTTATACATACCAGGTGGCACTGCGCCTTTATGCTCTACAGTACTCATGTTGGGGGTGCCTGCACAATTAGCAGGTTGCACAGAAATTATTATGTGTACCCCAGCCGGAAAAGATGGTACAGTTCACCCGGCAATATTATATGCAGCTTCTTTAGTAGGAATTACCCGCATATATAAAGTAGGGGGTGCCCAGGCTGTAGCAGCCATGGCGTATGGTACAGAAACCGTACCCCAGGTATATAAAATTTTTGGCCCTGGGAACCAGTATGTAACTATTGCCAAGCAGTTGGTTAACAAAGAAGGTGTAGCCATTGATATGCCTGCTGGCCCATCAGAGGTATTGGTATATGCAGATGATACGGCAATACCTGCCTTTGTGGCAGCTGATTTATTATCGCAGGCAGAACATGGAATTGATAGCCAGGTAATATTGGTAACCGCCAGCGAAAGCGTGTATCAGGAAGTGCAGCACGAAGTAGAAAAACAACTTGAGCTGCTGCCCCGCGCAGAAATTGCCCGCCAGGCTTTGGCACATAGTAAAGCTATATTAGTGCACGATGAGCAGGAGGCGCTGGACCTGATCAATGCATATGCCCCCGAGCATCTGATTTTAGCTGTAAATGATTTTGAAACCCTGGCCGAGGGTGTAATAAATGCGGGTTCTGTGTTTCTGGGCCATTATACTCCCGAGTCTGCTGGCGACTATGCTTCGGGCACCAACCATACCTTGCCTACCAACGGGTTTGCACGAGCTTATAGCGGGGTGTCACTGGATAGCTTCTTTAAAAAAATAACTTTTCAGCGTATAACACCTGAGGGCTTAAAAAATGTAGGTCCTGCGGTGGAGCTTATGGCAGAAGCAGAAGAATTACAGGCACATAAAAATGCAGTTACCCTCCGTCTGGAAGCATTAAGCAGGTTATAGGGTTAATGGGACAGGAGTAAACGTATTAAAGCGTACTAACTAACAGGCTTTTTCCTGTCATAAAAAAAACTAAAAACTCTCAGGAAGTAGACAAAAGTCTTGGCCTGAGAGTTTTTAGTTTAGTTGCTTTACCTGTTAGGTTTTTTGCTTCTTCTTTTTAGCTGCCGGGAAAAGAATATTGTTTAATATTAATCTATACCCGGGAGAGTTGGGGTGTAAGTTCAGGTCTGTAGGCTCTTCACCAACAAAGTGCTGATAATCTTCGGGGTCATGGCCACCATAAAAGGTAAATGTGCCTTTGCCAATAGTACCATGCAGGTAGCGAACTTCGTCAATGGATTTGTTCTCGCCCATAATGGTAGTTTCTGGCTTTACCAGTTTTTTCTTAAAAGCAGTAGTCTGGCCCATAAACCCTTTTATAGTTGTTTCATGGTTTTGGGTAAGCATGGTTGGTATAGGGTCCCATTTAGCCGAGAACTGGAACAGGTTAAAATAATCATTCCGCTCGTTCATGCCTCTTTCTGACCCTTTATTATCGATATTGGAAAAGCTGTATTCCATAGGGTTTAAACTAAGGCGGAAATCCTTAAAAGCAAAAGTGTTGCTGTAATCCAGCTTTTGCTGGGCGCGGGGATCTGCACCATCGCCATCATACATTGCTTCTGCAATATCAGTATTGGCTGCAGCCAGGGCAATATCAAATGTTTCAGTAGCAGAACACATGGCAAACATAAAGCCACCACCCAGGCAAAACTCCTGGATACGCTGTACTACGGCCAATTTCATTTTAGTTACTTTGTCAAAGCCATGTTTGGATGCAATGGCTTCGTATTCTTTTTGCTGTGCCTGGTACCAGGCTTCGTGGCGAAAGGCCTGGTAAAATTTACCGTACTGGCCTGTAAAATCTTCATGGTGTAAGTGTAGCCAGTCGTATTTAGGAAGCTCGCCCTCCAGCACCTCATTATCAAAAATTACGTCATATGGTATTTCTGCATAAGTTAGCACCAGCGTTACAGCGTCATCCCAGGGTTGCTTGCTTTTAGGAGAATATACGGCAACTTTTGGCGGCTTATCCAGTCGCATTACATCCATGTTTACATCTGGAGCAGAAAGCTGTTGCACAAGCTGTGCCGATTGGGCATCTGAAATAACTTCATAGCTTACGCCTCTAACCACCAGCTCATTTTCAAAAGATTGTGAATGGCCAAACATAAAGCTACCCCCCCGGTAGTTGAGTAACCAATCTACGGGAACTTCCTTGTTTAAAATCCAATAGGCTATTCCATAGGCTTTCAGATGGTTTTTTTGCGCCTTATCCATTGGGATAATGATTTTAGATGCCTGGGCAGGCAATAAAACAAGAAGGAGAAAGAAGGCTGTGAGGTAATATTTTATAAAGTTCATAATATAAGTTCTTGCTGAAAACACTAAAGGGTAATAGGCAAGGCTGTATTAGTGCAGCCAGGAATAGCAAGGCAGAAGCTTTAGTAAAGCTCTAATGTAAGTAAAATAATTATATCAATACATGTACCAGAAAAAACGTGTCAGCTATAATATTGTTGTCAACAGGGAGGCGATTACAAAAAGTTCTTTTTAAAGATATGCCGATTTTTTATTAATCTTAAAACTGTGAAGCTCTAGCAAGGAACAAACCCTATAAAAGCATAGCAGGGATAGTGTAAAGCTATTTCAGGTCTAGACCGATTGTAATATAAAACTTTATATTATGTTAAATAGATTGTTTTATAAAGCATATTCCGGTAAGTCCATTACAGCTTTTTCAAATCATAGCAAGAAGATTACGCGTACTAAATTACTTTACCAATAATCTGATCTTTTTAAAATGCAGAGGTAAAACTATTGTAAGGCATAATGCTGTTAAAATAGGTATACTTGCAACATTACAAATTAGCAGATATGGAAAGCTCATCTATACATTTTACAGGTAAAAATGCTAAACTTCCCCAATGGCAGGCTATGCTTCAATGCAAATGCCCTATTTGTACAAAAGGAAACATGTTTAAAACAAAGGCCACAAACCTTAAAAAATTTAATGAGCTTAAGCCCCAGTGCGAGGTGTGTGGGTTCAGGTTTATGCCAGAGCCAGGCTTTTACCAGATATCTTTATACTTTACCTATACTGTTAATGTAGTTTTTTTTATAGTGTTTGGGTTTGCAGCTTACCTGTTGTTTAATAATCCTCCGTTGTGGGTGTATTACCTAGCTGTTTTTACACCTGCTATACTTTTGGCCCCCTGGAATTTACGCTACTCTAAGGTTATAATGCTTTATATTTTTGGTGATATAGAAGATTTCAAAAAGAAACTGGAACATAAAAAAATATAAAAACAGCCCCTGCTTCAGTTAAGTAACAAGGGCTGTTTATTAAGAGATACTATACCTATTTGCGTTTAACAGGTGCTTTTGCTTTTGCCTTTGGAGCGGCTGGTGCCGCAGCCTTTTCAGGTGTAACAGGCAGAGCAGCCCTTTCTACGGCATTGTTATCTACCAAGGTCATTTCTTTAACAAGATGGCCGGCACCGGCATACTTATCAATAATGAACAGGATGTAGCGGATATCTACACTGATAGTACGCTGTAATTCTGGCTCAAAAGCAATATCACCACTCATTGCCTCCCAGTTGCCATCAAAAGCACAGCCAATAAGCTGGCCTTTAGCATTTATTACAGGGCTACCCGAGTTACCTCCAGTAATATCGGTATTGGTAATAAAGGCAACCTTCATAACGCCATTTTCAGCGTAAGGGCCATAGTCTTTTGCTTTATAAAGTTGCTTTAACTTTTCAGGAACAATAAATTCCTCATCAGTAGCATCTTCTTTTTCCATTACGCCATCCAGGGTGGTAAAGTGGTTGTAGGTAACTCCATCGCGGGGCTGGTATTCCATTACCTGGCCGTAAGTAAGGCGCATGGTAGAGTTGGCGTTAGGGGCAAACTTCTTATTAGGGTTCATTTCCATTGTACCCGCAACATACAGGCGGTTTCCTCTTTCAAGGTCTGCCATGGTTTCGCGGGTCTTAGGTAAAATGTTTTCGATGTAATTGGTCATAAACGAGTTTATGGTAGCAAAGGCAGGATCTGCCTCCAGTACTTTTAGGCTTGGGTTTGCCAGGAAAGCTTCTGTTTTTTCTTTGCTGGCAAAGAAAGACTTTGCAAATACATCATTGGTCCATTTGTCAAAATTACCTTTGTGCTTTTTAACAGCAGCAGTTAGTGCCTGTGGTTGTTGAGCCACAGGAACATCTTTAGAGTACATTTCCATCATGGCTGCAAAAAGCTTGCGGTCAGTAGGCTGGTTGTAATCTTTAAAGTGGTCTTCAGCTCTTTTACCTAGGGCTGTAGTGATCTGGGTAATTTTTTCCTTATCGTTAGGGCTGTTCTTTAAAGCATCCTGCAACTGGCGGAAACCGTTGGCAAATGCCAGAATTTCTGTACCCAGAGCGGCTTCGCCCAGGTATACTACCGACATGTTGTATTCTTTCTGCTTGGCAAACGAGCTGGCAATGGCAGGAAGTGCTTCACCATAAGTAGCTTTGCGGCTGGCGTCTGCATTGACCCATGCTGTAAAGGCTGCTTCTTCGGCTTCTTTTTTACCAGCCACGTTCAGGCGCTTTAAGCCTTTTGTCTGGCCTATAAAATATTTCCAGTAGTTGCTGATGCGTGCATATTTAGATACATATTTAATGCGTACCTCGTCACTGGCATCCATGTCTTCTTTCATGATGTTGAGCTTCTTTTCGCGTACTTTTACACGGGCAGGGTTGGTTTGCTCCATGGCTGTTTTTACACCAAAAGAAGTAAGGTAGCGATTGGTGCTGCCAGGATAACCCATTACCATGGCAAAATCACCGTTTTGTACACCATTCATAGAAATGGGCAGGTGGTGGCGGGGAGCCAGGGGTACGTTCTCTGCAGAATAATCAGCAGGTTTGCCATCTTTGCCGGCATACACGCGGAACATGGCAAAATCGCCTGTCTGGCGGGGCCACATCCAGTTATCAGTATCTCCACCAAATTTGCCAATAGATGAAGGAGGAGCTCCTACAAGGCGAACATCTCTGAAGGTTTCATATACAAAGAGGTAAAATTCATTACCATCAAAAAAGGGTTTTACTACAGCATTGTAGTGAGTGCCCTGTTCGGCTTCTTTCCTTATTTGCTGCGATATGGCAGAGATCTTGGCATTGCGCTCAGCCTCTGACATGCTATTGTTAACTTCTGAAAGTACCCGCTTGGTTACATCTTCCATACGAACCAGGAAAGCTGCCGTAAGGCCTTTGTTTGGCTTTTCTTCGCTGCGGTTCATTGCCCAGAAACCATGAGTTACATAGTCCTTTTCGGTGGTACTGTGTGTCTGGATGGCATCAAAAGCACAGTGGTGGTTGGTTAGCAATAAGCCTTCGCCCGAAATAACCTCGGCAGTACAGAAACCACCCAGCGAAACGATGGCATCTTTAAGGCTCGAATTATTGATGCTGTAAATTTCTTCAGCAGTAAGCTGTAGGCCTTTGGTTTGCATATCGGCCTGGTTCAGCCTTTTAAGGTGCAGGGGCAGCCACATACCTTCATCAGGCGTTGCCCATACATTAAGCGACAACAAGGTAAAAGCTGCTGCCGATAAAAAACGTTTGATCATACGTTTATGGATTTGGTTGTTTATGTAATGCAGGTAAAAATACATTTTATTATTTTTAAACCCTGTATTCTCTTGCATTATAAAGGTTTAATAAATTTAAATTTCTGGTATAACTCTGTTTGGCAGGTAATTATTGTTAAAGTAGTTGGTTTTGGTTTAGCGTTTTGTAGCTGCAGAAGGAGCGTTGCGTATCCAGGTGTTCATTTTATTTTCTAGCACTTCCAGCGGTAGAGGGCCATCGTCAAGCAATGCATTATGGAAAGTACGTATATCAAAGCGGTCGCCAAGCTGCCTTTGTGCATGGGCCCGTATTTCTTTTATTTTAAGCTCTCCAATTTTGTAGGCAAGTGCTTGCCCGGGCCAGGCTATGTAGCGGTCTACTTCTACAGTAATATCGTTTTCTGATTTAGCTGTATTCTCTAACATGTGTCGTATAGCTTGCTCACGGGTCCAGCCCAGGGCATGAATACCGGTATCCACCACCAGGCGGCAGGCACGCCACATTTCGTAGGTAAGCTGGCCAAAGCGTGAGTAAGGGTTGGTATAAAAGCCCATTTCTGTACCCAGGCTTTCGGCATACAGGCCCCAGCCTTCTACATAGGCGGTTTCATAACTGTTTTTCCTGAAAAGTGGTAAGCCCTGTAATTCCTGGGCGCGGGCAATCTGTAAATGGTGCCCTGGCATTGCCTCGTGCAGGGCTAACGCTTCCATTTCGTACTTAGGGCGGGTTTCCAGTTTGTATGTGTTGGCTATAAAATAACCGGGCCTTGAGCCATCTAAAGCACCCGAATAATAACGGGCAGTAGTTTGGGAGGGTGCTTCAAAATCCGGGAAAGGTTTTACGCCATAAGGTAAGCGGGGCAGCTCAGCAAACAGACGGGGTAATTCTGCATCTATTCGCTTACAGATATCACGATAGCCTATCAGTAAATCTTCGGGGTTGGTATAGTAAAATTGGGGGTCTGTACGCAGGAAGACCAGGAACTCGTTAAAACTTCCTTTAAAGCCGGTCTCCTTTATTATATTTTCCATTTGCTGGCGTATACGAGCTACTTCCTGTAGCCCCAGGTTGTGTATTTCCTGTGCAGTAAGCCGGGTAGTAGTAAAGTTCCTGGCGCTGTACTCATAAAAAGCTTTGCCATTTGGCAGGGCAGAGGCAGCAGGGTTTGTACGGCAAGCAGGCAAATACTCGTTCTTTACGAAATCATGCAGTTTCTGGTAAGCAGGCATTACCCGTACAGATAGAACCTGCTGTGCTGCTTGCTGCAAACGTGCACGTTCTGAGGCAGGTACAGCATCCGGAAACTTTTTAAAGGGCTCGTATAAAATACTTTGCTGCACATCAGAAAATACCTGGCCCTGGATCTGGGCAGGCACACCTTGTAAGGGCACTGCTACCTGCACCCAGCCGCTTTGCATTCCTTGCTGCATCAACTGTATTACCTGGTCATTATATAGCGGGTATGCTTCCAGCCTGGCAAGGTAATCCTGGTAGTCTTTCAGGGTTTGAAAATTAAGAAAAACCAGCGATTGCGACAGGTTAAGGTGAGCTCCATCCAACTGATCGATTGGCATTAACTCCGTAGCAAAGGCCTGACCCTCCACATTGTTTTGTTGTTTGCGTAAGAAGAGTTCATAAGACAATATGTCCTGGCCGCGTAGCTTGGATTTATCTATTTTCTGGATTTGAGCCAGCATGGCACGGTCGTGTGCTTTTGTTTTTTCAATGCCTTGAGGGGAAAGGTCGGGCAAGCGGTTGTTATACCGTTTATCTCCCATCTGGGTAGCCATAAAGGGATTATTCTGCAGGCGCCATTGCCAGTCTTGTTCAAAGAGGCTGTGCATTTTCTGCGCTTCTGTAGGGCGTGCCTGGGCAAAGCTTTGGCTGTGCATGTAAAGCACAGCCAGCATGAGTAGCAATACTTTTCTTTTCATATAGGTTAGGGTGTGGCCAAATATAAAAAGAAAATACGGTTGTATGGTCTGGTATTGGTAAGGTTCTTACCGGGCTTTACAGTTGTTGTAATATATGATGAGCCCGGGCTTTATCTTCGTGAAGCTTTTGGGTAAGTGCATCCAGGCTATCAAACTTTTCAATGCCCCTGATCATTTCAACAAGCTCTACTGTCATTTCTTCTCCATAAATATCTTCATCAAAATCAAAGATATTTACTTCTATGGTGCGGGCATTATCAACTGTAGGGCGCAGGCCTATACTCATCATGGCCTTATAGCGGGCGCTGTGCTTAAAGCGTACAAAGCATGCATATACCCCATCGGCAGGTATAAGCTTGTATGTTTCCTCTACATGCAGGTTAGCAGTAGGGTAGCCTAACTCACGTCCCAATTTGTTACCGTGTACCACTTTACCACGCAGGCGGTAAAAGTTACCCAAATACTCATTGGCAGTATGGATGCGCCCTTCCTGCAAAGCCAGGCGGATTTTGGTTGAGCTTACCCCTACATCATCAATATCCTGACGCGGAATTTCTTCTACCTCAAAGCCATACTGGGCAGCATTCTGCTGCAAATGTTCAAAGCTGCCTTCCCTGTTTTTTCCAAAGCGGTGATCATAGCCAATTACAAGGCGGCGGGTACCAATTTTATCAATCAATACCTGTTGGATGAACTCTTCTGAAGACATTTGCGAAAATTGCCTGGTAAAGGCCAGGATTACGAGGTGGTCTATACCAGCTTCACGCAAAAGTTCTGTTTTCTCCTCAATAGTTGAAATGAGCTTCAGGCTATCATCGTTAGGGTTCAGGATAAGGCGGGGGTGAGGCCAGTAGGTAATAACTACGGTTTCACCTCCATGTTGCCGGGCTGCTTCTTTAAGCCGTTCCAGAATTTTACGATGGCCTACGTGCACACCATCAAAGGTGCCGCTGGTTACAACCGCATATGGTAATTTCTTAAAGTGATCAAGACCCTGGTATACTTTCATTAGTCGGTAACGGGTTTATACTCGGCTACAAGATCTGAAATTTGCCTGGCATTTTGTACATCAAAGTCACCTATCTTGGTGCGGCGCAAAGCAGTAAGGCAAGCTCCGGCCTGTAAAGCTACGCCAAAATCGCGGGCAAGGCTACGTATGTAGGTGCCTTTTGAACAGACTACTCTAAATGCCACATAAGGCAGGTTTACAGCAGTTATATCAAACTCGTAAATAGTAACCTCACGAGGTTTAATTTCAGTCTCTTCGCCACGGCGGGCCTTTTTGTACAGCCTTTCACCATCCTGGCGTACTGCCGAGTAAATAGGAGGGATCTGCGCTATAGGACCCAGAAACTGCTCTGTGGTTTTTTGTATCAAGGCCTCTGTAATATGGCTAATATCAAACTCAGCATCAAACTCTGTTTCCAGGTCAATAGAAGGAGTGGTTTTACCAAGCAAAATCTCACCGGTATACTCTTTTGGCAAACCCTGGTAGGTATCGATCTGTTTGGTCATTTTACCGGTACACATGATCAGGAGGCCTGTAGCAAGTGGGTCTAAGGTGCCGGCATGGCCTATCTTTTTAATTTTAAGGAGATTGCGTACTTTTTTAACAGCATCAAAAGAGCTCCATCCTTTCGGTTTATCTATTAATAGTACCTGGCCTTTATCTTCCGGGGCTTGGGGGGTAATAGGGTTGGTCATTTGCATTAGGTTCAATAAAATAATTGCACAGGCACTTGGAGTACCTATGCAATTGATCTGTGTAATTATATAAGGTATTATAAATCAAATGATTCGCCAAATCCTACTGTAAAGTAGATGATCAGAAACAGAATGCCCAGTACGATGCGGTAATAGCCAAAATGCTTGAACCCATACTTAGTGATAAAGGCAATAAAGGTTTTAACAGCCAGCAGTGCAAAAACAAAAGAAACCACTGCTCCTATTATTAATAAGATAAACTGATCGCCTGTAAAATGAGCACCTGTTTTATACAAATCGTAGCCTGTCGCTGCAAACATGGTGGGTATAGCCAGCAAGAAAGAAAACTCTGCAGCCTGCTTACGGTCAAAACCTGCCAATATGCCACCAAATATAGTTGTGGCTGAGCGCGACATGCCGGGTACCATGGATAAACATTGGATAAGACCAATTTTCGCAGCATTAAGATAGCCTATGTCTTCTACTTCCTTATACTTGGTTTTACTGGTTTCCGACCAGCGATCAAGCAGAATCAATACCAGGCCTCCTAAAATAAGGGCAGAACTAACAATAACCGGGTTAAAAAGAAAGGCTTTTATATACCTGTAGGCTACTAAGCCTATAAGTGCAGTAGGTAAAAAAGCAATAAGCAGCTTTATATAAATATCAATACTTACCAGAAAGCGCTTATAATACACAGCCAATACAGCCAGTATAGCACCCAGTTGGATAATAATTTCAAAACTATCTGCAAACTCTTTGTCCTGTATGTTCATGGCCGTAGCTACAAGGATCATATGTCCTGTAGATGATACAGGTAAAAATTCAGTGAGTCCTTCTACTATTCCAAGGACTACAGCTTCTAAAAAAGTCATTTATTTTTGTTTGTCTTTGATCATTATGGCAAAAAATTCGATGATAAATCCTATCATCAGGATGATGGGGCCAAGGGTGAGGCCCATAAAGCCAAATCCATGCGGCTTGTCATCCATTGTCATAATAATAAAGCCAATGAATATAACAGCAATTCCAGCCAGCATAAGGATATAGTTTTTACGCCCGAAAGCCAATTTACTGGGCACATGTTTTATATGAATATCCTGGGTTGTTCTGCTGTCTTCAGCTGTTTGTCTTTCCATGAGTTTTATCAATTTTATAAGTAGGTTATTTATATGTGATGTATAAGTAAGCTTAGTAAAGCTCATCAAGCGACATGCGCAGGTATTTATTTACTGAACGCAGAGAGCTAATAAAGCCCATTAAGCCGCCGGCCACAAGCAGAATACCAAACAGCATCAGGGTTCTATCAAACTGGTAGAGTAGTTCTAGTTCTGGCAGGTTAGAATATGCGTATTGTAGCAAAATACCTAGCAAGAATATAGCCAGAATGCCACTCATTAAACCCTGCAGGGCTGCACGGGTAACAAAGGGCCTTTTAATAAAAGAACCTTTAGCACCTACCAGCTGCATGCTACGGATAAGGAAGCGTTGTGAAAACAAGGCAAGCTTTATGGTATTGTTAATAAGCACGGCTACGGTAATAATAAGGAACAAGGCAAAAGATAGTAGTACGATGCCAATACGGGACAGGTTGTTATTGATCGCATTAACCATGCTTTCTACATATTCCACTTCAAAAATACCTGGCATGCGCAGCAAATCTTTTTTAATAACACTCATCTTTTCTGCTTCTGCATATTCCGGCTTTATGCGTATTTCATAGGCATCACGTAAAGGGTTTTGCCCTAAAAACTTTACAAAATTCTCACCGGTTTCAGCTATAAACTTATCAGCAGCTTCGTCTTTAGAGATAAAAGTTATTTCTGGGCGACCCTCTGTAGTGGCAATGTAGGGTTTTGAAATCATAACCTGGTACAGGCTGTCGCGATCGCTTTCGGTAAGGCTACGTTGCAGGTATACCTGCATAGCAATATTGCCCTTAATAATTTCGGAAAGGCGGCTGGCATGGAGGAGTACAAGGCCAAAGAGGCCTATTACAAAAAGTGCCATTGTAATGCTAAATACTACCGTGAAGTAGGGATAGCTACCTAGTGTTTTTTTCTGTTTGGGTGCTTGCACAGACGTAAATTTTCAATAAAGGCAAAGTTAGTAATTTATTTAGAATGCAAAGGCAAAAAAAATACCTGCAGTTCCTTTAATGGAGCAGCAGGTATTTAAAATTAGTATAAAATATTACTTAACGCGCTTTAAAAGCTCAAGATCAGAGATAAGTTTACGGTCTTTGATTTTTACTAGTGGAGTTTTACGCAAGGCATTACTTTCTAATTTAAAGAAATCGCCCTTATAATGCATAAACAGGTTTTTTCCGTCAGATGTATTAACTTCCAGTAATTCGTAGGGCTGGTCACCGAAGCTGCCGTACAGGAATAACTTATTGTTGTAATGCTGGTAGTGGAAGCTTTCGTCCTCGTCAGCAATAATTTTAACATCTACATTTATTAGTGGCTCAGTAACCTGTGCATTGGCAATGGTGCCGGTTGGTACGGTTAAATTACCATCTTTAGTAAAGGTAGATGCATTGGCTGTACCAGGCTCAGGAACTACAAACTCGGCTTCAGAAGATAGGATTTTTGAAGCTTCTGCAAGACGGGCTTTGGAAATAGAGCTGGATTTTGCTGCCTTACTTCTGGTTGCTGCGGTTGGCCTTGAGGCTGCCGTAGTGCTAGCAAGAGAGGTTGTTTCGGTACTAGTTGGGCTTTCTGCTGGTGCTTGTACCTCGGGCGCTGCTTCTGTGAAGTGGGCAGGCAGGTTAGCTGTAACAGGCGACTCAATAACTGCTACCTCTGTACGGAAAGTTAGCGGAGCAAAGTCCTGGCTATTGTTCTGGAAGTATAGGTATCCGCCTACACTGGCTACAGAAGCAACCAAAGCACCTGCAAACCATTTAAAGCTTGGTAGCGTGTAAAAAGCAGGTTCAGCTGCAGGAATTTCAATAGCATCCAGCCTGCTTTTGAGGGCACTCTGGCGGTGTATACGTATTGCGCTTATCATCTCTTGCTGAAAACCGACTTCTTGTTTTAAAAGTGGGTCTTTGGCCATTTGAGCTTCAAAGGCAGTACGTTGAGCTTCCGGCATCTGATTTCTCAAAAATGCTTCTATGTCTTCGTGGCTGAAATATTCGTTTGTCATCTAGATTATATACTCTAGTCCAGAAAATCACTTGGTTTATATTGAAGCTTAATTCTTTTTTCAAGCTCCTGCTTACATTTATATTTTTTAGATTTTACCGTATCTGCATTTGCAAAACCCAATAGTTCGGCAATTTCGCTCATAGATCGTTTGTCAAAATAATGGTACGACAAAATCTTTTTACAGGTATCACCCAAAGAGTCAATAGCTTCCAGAATTACTTTTATGCGTTCCTGTTGCTCATACTGGTTATGAGAGTCATCGCCTTTTTCTACAGCATCATGGCTAAGTTTGGATTTTCGCTCCAACTCTTTCCGCCAGAGATTCTGGCATATGCTGTATAAATAGGTGCTGATCTTAGATGTTAAAATCAACTCACCTGAACTGGCTTTTTCCCAAAACACAATAAGAGCTTCCTGATAAATATCTTTTGCTTCATCAGGGGTTCCATTGTTCTTCATGATCAGGTTGGTAAGCATTTTATAGTGCTTCTTGTACAAATAATCAAGCGCACTTTCATCTCCTTTCCTGATCCTTTCTATAACCTCCACATCCTTCATAGAAGCTGGGGTTTGCTGTTAATACGATTTAATTAATAAAAGTAAACGCTAATTGTAAAAGATAATGCTAAAAAATTAACTCTTACCAGCTACGTAAACCAGTAAACAGCCTGTAAAAGGCTAGTAAGGCTTAGTTTAAAGCATAGTAACAAAAACTCCTTATTGTATAATTATGCCGGCAAAGAATATTGTATGTTACAAAAGCTGTGTATGTAGTATACTGGCTTCGCCTGCAATTGTTTCTTTACGGGTTTGTGCATCTATTATACGGGTTTCAACTACTGCCTGGTGCTTTGCCCTGTTTATTGATTTAATAGTAAATATAGCTTCGTATTCAGTATCTACGAACATGGGGCGTTTAAACTCAAGGCTTTGCTTCTGATAAATGGTGCCTTGTCCGGGAAATAAAGTACCAAAAACCCTTGTAAAAATGCTTCCGGCTAAAAAACCATGCATAATAGGTTTCTTGAATATGGTACTGGCGGCATAGTCATGGTCCAGGTGAAGGGGGTTCGTATCACCGGTAAGAGCTGCAAAACGAACAACTTCTTCCTGGTTAAAGCGGAAGGTGTGGCGAAAGCTGTCACCTTCCTGTAGTAATTGGTCTGAAGTATTACCTTGCTGTGTATTCATGTATATAGACAGTTTTACGGGTACTAAGCTAATTCTCGTAAGTCTACAGGAATTACCCTCGAAACACCCATCTCTAGCATGGTAATGCCATATATAACATCAGTGCTGGCCATGGTGCGCTTGTTGTGGGTAACAATAATAAACTGAGAGTCTGTAGAAAATTTCTTAATGATGTTGTTGAACTTATCAATGTTTGCATCATCAAGCGGTGCATCTACCTCATCAAAAATACAAAAAGGAGCCGGTTTTATAAGATAAATCGCAAAAAGCAATGATATAGCTGTAAGCGTTTTTTCGCCTCCGGAAAGCTGGTTAATAGTAAGCGGCTTTTTACCTTTTGGGCGGGCCACAATATCAATGGTCGATTCCAGTGGGTTTTCCGGGTCAGACAGTTTCAGGTCGCAGGTGTCTTCTTCAGAAAACAAGGAGCGGAACACGTTAATAAAGTTTTCACGAATCTTGTCATACGTTACCAGGAACGTTTCGCGGGCTACCGTATCTATTTCGGTTATGGTCTGGATAAGTGAGTTTTTGGCATCACGCAAGTCTTTTTTCTGGGCCGTTATAAAGTCATGCCTGTCTTTGATCTCATTGTAAGCTTCCATTGCCATTGGGTTAATGGGGCCTATCTTTTCTAACTGTCCCTTAAGGTCGGTGGCTTTTTTGCGAAGTATCTCCTCACTCAGGGTAGCAGGGTCAAAATCCTGGAGCATCTCATCGGTTAGCTCTAATTCAAACTCCACAGAAAGGCGCTCCCGTATAGAAATCAGGGTAAGGCGGGTTTCGTTCAGCTTGTTTTGCATTTCCATAAGTATGGCATCTTGGTGCTCCCGGCGCCTTTGCAACTCACGGGCTTCTTTTTCGGCACCGTCTATTTTGCCACGGGCCGCAAAATAGTTACGCTCGGCTTCTTGTACACCCAGTTCAATTTGCTCCTTTTCATCGTACATGGCCTGAAGTTCGTCTTCATTTACTTCGGCTTTTTCCAGGTTCTGGCGAATTTCCAGCTGGGCCTGTTCCCATTCCTGGCGGTTGCGCTCCATACGCAAACGGTAACTGTTAAGCGAGCTTTGTTTAAAGCCGGCTTCCTGGGTAATGCTCTGCAGCTTGTTCTGTAGCTGGTGGTATTGTATGTTTTGCTGGTTAAATTGCCCGGAGCGCTGGGTTAATGCTTCGTTCTGAAACTCCAGTTCGCCATTGATGCGCGCAATACTCTCTTCCATGTGCTTGAGCGAAAGGCGTTCTTCTTCTGCAGCCGGACGGTTCTCGTACATCTCTTCTTCCAGCTGGGCAATTTTGCCCTGTATGTCTTCGCGGCGGGTATTGCTGTTGCTTAGCAGGGCAGTAATCTGCTCCTGGCGCGCCCGAACGGTAATCTGCTCGCGATGTAGCTGGTTTATAGTTTGCTGTAGCTGTTCGAGGGCAGCTTTGTAGGTATTGCTTTTTAGCTCGGCAAGGTCTTGTTGCTGTTTTTGCAAAAGCAGCTGCAAGCCTTCCTTTTTCTCGGTTAGTTCGCCAATTTCTACTTCCAGCTTTTCAAGGTTCTTGGCACGGCCAATTCTTTTTCCTTCAAATAAACCCACCGAGCCACCCGACAAGCTATAGGGACGCTGTATAATTTTACCATTCTGGGTAATAAAAATTAGGCCAGGGTGGTTGGGGATCTGCTCTTGATCGTGTGTTACAATATAAACCTTATCCAGAATATGTTGAACCAACCGCTCGTATTTACGATCGTACTCGGCCAGGTAAACGGCAGGCTTTGCATTGCTAAACTGTAAGGTTTCTGAAGGGTGGAATTGGCCCAGCTTTTCAAGTACAAAGAAGTTAGCCCGTCCTTTTGATGCACCATTCAGCAGGTTTACCGCTTCATAAGCCTGGTCTTCTGTATCGGCTACGTAGTAGTTCATGAAGGTTTCCAGGTAGTTCTCTATTGCTACACGGTACTGCTCATCTGTAGTCAGGATATCAGAAAGCAAAGGAAGGTCTTTTTCCCAGCCAGCATTTTTCTTTAAAAAACGGATTGCCTCCGGAAAGCCTTCCAAGTTATCTACCAGCGATTTGGTAAGGTTGTACTCGTTCTGGCGGGAGTCCAGCAGGCGGGTAACCTCACTGATCTGCTCACGGGTGGCAGCTGTATCCAACGCATTTTTTTCAATAGCCAATTGTAAGGCAGCTTCTTTTTGCTGCATTTGCTGCAGCTCATCATTCTTTTCAGAAAGCTGGTCGGCCAGTTCGCCTAGCTTGTCATCGAATTCATGCAGGCTGGCGGTGTGCTGCGAGGTATCAGAGCTGTTTTTTTCGAGCTCCTGCTTTAAAGAAGATATCTGGATCTGGGCAATTTCCAGGTTTTTGTTAAGCTGGTAAACGGCATCCTGTTTTTGACGAAGGTTACGGCTTAGCGCAGTGGCTTCTGCCTGTAGTTCGGTGGTTGCTGCTTTTTGCTCGTCCAGCAGTTGTTTGGATTCTTCCAGCTGGTAGCGGGCCTCATCAAGTTGTTTTTGGGCAATAGCCTGTTCCTGCTCCAGCTGGCTTAAGCGCAGAGCATTTTCTTCGCTGCTATGCTGGTCGGCCTCAAACTGGCGCTGTAGGGTAGAGGCTTTATCATTAAGGTATTGTAGCCTTTCATTCTTGATTTTTTTCTCGCTCTCGTATTGCCTTATTTTGTTTACCTGGTCATTAAGGGTTTTCTGGCGGGAGGCCAGTAACTTTTCGCGGTTCAGGATCTCGGCCTTTTCGGTTTCTACTTCTGCTTCTTTCTCTTCACGCAGCTTTTGCAGGCTTAGTTTTTCCTGCTGGGCGGTGGCTATCTGGGCTTCCAGTCGGCTGGTTACCTCGCTTTGTTTGGATATGGTTACCTTGGCCAGGTCCAGGCTTATGGTTTTGTACTCGGCTTTAAGTTCGAAATACTTTTGTGTTTGTTTGGCCTGGCGCTCCAGTTGCTTCAGGTTTTTATTGATCTCAAACAAAAGATCTTCCACTCGCTCCAGGTCCTTATCGGCATCTTCCAGCTTACGGAGGGTTTCTTTTTTGCGTACTTTGAACTTAGAAATTCCGGCAGCTTCTTCAAACAGGTTTCTGCGGGAGTGTTCGCGGTCATTGAGGATGTCATCTACCATTTTAAGCTCGATTATAGCATAGCTATCCGAGCCTACCCCTGTATCTAAAAAGAGGTTGTTAATGTCTTTCAGGCGGCAGGTAACCCCATTAAGCAGGTACTCGCTTTCGCCTGTACGGAAGTAGCGACGGGTTATAGTAACCTGCGAGTACTCAGTAGGGAGTACATTTTTGGTGTTGTTAAAAGAGAGCGATACCTCGGCCATTTGCAGGGCCTTACGGTTTTTGGTGCCGTTAAAAATAACGTTCTCCATTTTGTCTGAGCGGAGGGCGCGGGTTTTCTGCTCGCCCAATACCCATCGTATGGCATCTACAATATTAGATTTACCACAACCGTTCGGGCCTACAATACCTGTAATACCCTGGTCAAAGTTAATGGTAATCTTATCGCCAAAACTTTTAAATCCTTTAATTTCTAATTTGCTTAACTGCATATGTAATTGCCTGGCTACTGCACAATGGGAGGAACAGTAACCGAAACGGTATAAATCTGGATACTAAACGCTAGTATAGCTTCAATCTGATTTTGCAAAAAGTTTATTTATACTCTTTGACGTCACAATCTAATTGTTACCTTTACCTGCCTATAAAAGGGAACAAATTTACTACTATTTTCTGAATTGCAGATGGATAATCAGGTATTACTATACATAGTGTTGGGTGTTATTTACCTAATAATAGAAGTAATGAAGCGCAGCAAGGGTAACAAAGAGGAAAATACTGATAGCGGTATGCCTACATTTGGTGGCGAAAGACCCGCTGAACCAGTGTTACAGGATAAGCCCCGCAGGCAGGTAACAGATCCGTTTAAGCCTGTGCCACAGAAAAATGAACCCCGGCGTGAGTTTGAAAAAAGAGTAGAAAACTATGAAGAAAAGGTAACTCAAAGCCTGGAGTCAGATCCTTATATAGAGAATTATGAAGAACGCCTGGAGGATGAATTGATACAGGTACACCGTATGCAGGAAGAGCGTAAGCGTGAAATTGAAAAGCGCAAGGAAGAAGTAGAAAAGCGTAATAAGCTAGCCAACCATCAGTTTAGAAGAGACGAGGCTGAATTACAGCGTGAGCTTCAGAAGGGTAGTGTATTAAAGGAGAGCAGGCTCCAACCTCAAAAGGCGGCCGTTAGCCCATACGCTAAATTGTTCAAAGACAAAGATTCGGTTAAAAAAGCGTTTATTATGTCAGAAATATTTAACAGGCGCTATGATTAAAACTAACTATCAGGGCTTTGGGGGTATGGTAAAGTAAAATGTACTTCCGGTACCTAACTCAGATTCCAGCCATATGGTACCACCCCTGGATTCTATAATCTTTTTTACGATAGAAAGACCAATGCCACTGCTATCGATTCCTTCCAGTTGATGGGTTTTGTTAAAAAGGTCAAAAATCTTTTCGAAGTATCTTTTTTCTATGCCCCGGCCATTATCGCTTACTGAAAACCGATGCAACCCTTCTGTAAAAGCGTAGTCTACTACAATGTAGCCCAGGGCCTTGTCCATATACTTAACTGCATTGCCTATCAGGTTCTGAAAAACCTGGATCAGCAACACTTTTTCAAAGACAATGGCTGGCATCTTTTTAATGCTTACTTCAATGTGTGCAGGTATATCCAGGTGCGGAAGCAGTTCCCGGATAAGGGCATCAACCTCCAGGAGTTCTTCTTTTGTTTCAACAGCACCTACTTTTGCATAGTTTAATATACCGTTGATCAGGTTAAGCATGTGCTGTGATTTTTGCTCCGTTAGTTCAATGAGGTGTTCTATGTCCGGAGATATGCCTGTTTTACCCAACTTTTTTTTGAGGTATAGCATTAGCCCGTTAATAGAATGCACCGGTGACTTAAGGTCGTGTGAAACTATATAGGCAAAGCGGTTTAGTGCATCATTGCTACGATCCAGTTCCTCTATTTTGCTTGTTAGGGCGTGGTCAGATTTCTGCAGTCTATCAGCCATCAGGTTAAAGTTGGCGGCCAGTTTACCTACTTCATTTTTGCTGCTATAATTTACCCTGTTGTATTGTTTACCCTGGGCAATATTCCAGGTAGCCCTGCAAAGCTCTTCTATGGGTTTTACCAGGTAGCCAGAAAGCAGATAAGCCAAAATAGTTACAATTACAACAAATAGGGCTGTAACCATTAAGGTATTATACAGTAAGTTGTTAATGGGCTGCATTGCTTCTTTTAAATCTATTTTGGTAACCATTCCCCACCCAATTTCATTAATATAACTGGGTACCGCTATTACTGTTTCATTGCGATAGTCCACAGCCTCTGTTCGTATTCCGTTTACGCCCCTTATCGCCAGGTCCATTATCACCCCGGAATTTACATCTATGATCAGCGAGTCGCCAGGCTTTGCTTGGAACCGTGTGGGCGTAATATAATAGATTTTGCCTCCCGGTAAGCGCCGGGCAATCGTGGTTTCTCCTGTTTCACCAAGTCCTGAGTAATCATTGATAATAGATTGAATATCGTCTGCTTCCATTTCAACCATAATTACGCCCAGGTTTCCTTCTTCATATTCAAGTATACCTGCCATCGTAATGGTAAGGTCCCTGTTTTTATCATAAAAGGTTTCGTGTAAGCAAAGCTCGCCCTTTACAGCATGGTTAAAGCTTTCCCTTGCTGTAAAACTGGTATTGATCATTCGGTTCTCTGTAGAACTGATCACCCTGCCATCTAATGCCACCAGGTGTATTTCTTTGAAAGAGGGCATTCGGTCGCGTATCCGGGTTATGGAGCTTTTTAAACTTAACTGGGTGGCTCTGCTGCCGGTTTGCAGGTATAGGGCAAAGTTTTCGCGAAGCTGCTCGCGCGTCTGGAGCATAATTAGTTGTTCCTGTCTTTTGCTGATCAGGCCGGTAAAGCGTAGTCGCTTGGCTGTTGACAGGGATTTGAGGTGGTTTTGTATTTCGGTAAGATGAGCCCTTTTAGCTGTTCGGTATTGTATAATGCTCGAGAGAGTCATCATTACAATAACAATGCTAACAAGTATAATTATTATTTGGGTACGAAGTTGCATGAATTAAAAAGCTGGGAAAGTGAACTGCCACATACTATCCACTTCCTAGCCGGATAATGATTAGTTTACTATACAAAAAGCATACGGTTTGAACCGGGTAATACCATTAGCTTTTTTGTAAAATAGCAAGGTCAAGTACCAAGGCTGAAACGTAAAAAGAACCCTGAGGTTATACTGCGCATATGTAAATCACTTTAACCATACAGCTTTTTGAATAGGGCTGTATGGTTAAAGTGATTACTTATAAACTAAACCAATAAAGGGGGGTAGGGTCTACTATTGATTTACAGAATAACCTTAAACTGGCTGCCTTTGTCGGGTGCGCTTTTTACTTCAATGCGGCCACCGTAATTTTCAATTATGCGTTTTATAATAAACAAGCCAACACCGGTGCCTTCCACATGGTTGTGAAAGCGCCTGAACATGGCAAATAGTTTGGAAAGCTGGTGTTCGTCCATACCTAAGCCATTGTCCTGCAGTTCAAAAACTGTGCGGCCCTCTTCCAGGTAGGTTCTTATTTTCAATTCGGCAGGCCTGTCGGGTGAGCGGTATTTAAGGCTATTGCTAATCAGGTTATAAATAATGCTCCTTAAGTTTTTAGGAGTGTACAATACTGTTTCTTCCTCCAGCTCAAAGCTTATTTTAGGGTTTGCTTCTGCTATCAGCGGGCTAATATCAAACAACACATCTTCTATGCTCTGGCGGAAAAGAAGCACCTCCCTGGCTGTTTCTACCTCATGATCTACCCTGGAAATTTCAGTTAAGTACTGTATGGTTGTTCTGAACTTCTGAATGGAGTTTTGCACCATTTTGATGATAAGGTTTTCAGTATCACCATAAGTGTGGGCAAGCCTTTTGTTTAATTGGCTGAACAAGCCCTCAATATTGGATATTGGTGCTTTAAGATCGTGAGAAGCGGTATAGATAAAATTATCCAGGTCTATGTTAATTTTCTGGAGTTGCTTGTTTTTTTCTTCCAGCTCTTTTTTCGACTGCAGCATTTCGGTGAGGTCTATGATCAATGCTACAAAGCCCGGAACTTCCCCATTGGCCTGTACATGCGGGGTGTATTGCACCTCTACTTGCCGCCAGGTACCATCATGGTGTAATAGCTCGATCTCAAACTTTTGCTTGATACCAGCTAACACTCTTTCTACAGCCTGGGCGCCAGGATGGTTCTTTACCTTTTCGCTCATAAAGGGAGCCAAAGACTGGCCAACCAGCTCGTCTTCTTTAATATCAAACCAATCCAGGTAGGCTTTATTGACAAGCTGGTACTTACTTTCAGCGCTTATATAAGAAATAAGGGCAGGAGTTGCATTGATAATGGTATCGAGCAGAAGTTCCCTGTCTTTTACAGCCTGGTTAATTTCCTCCAGCGAGCGTGTTCTTTCCAACACCTTTTTCTCCAGATCAGTATTGGCTGTTTGTAAAGCCTGTTTTGCTTCCTGTAGTTCCTTATAGGCTGTACGGAGCGCAAGGTGCTGGTTTTCCAGTTGCTTTTCGGCTTCCATACTGTTTGTAATATCACGGGTTACAATAATGGCTCCCCGTACGCTTCCATCGGGGTTTACCAGCTGTTGTGCATTGCAAACAAAATGTCTGAATTTTTTACTGTCATCTACACCCAGCAGGTGCATGTTTTTAACAGTTTCTCCATGTAGCGCTCTGTATAAGGGTAGTTGGGTGGAGTCGGTTACAGGCGTACCATCCGGGTAATGAAGCTTAAAAAACGTATTCCACTCGGTTAAGGGTAGGCCTATGTTCCTGGCGTTCTGAAGAGCGCTTGACTTAATGTTGGAATATGTTATTTCACCTTTTTCGTTGCACGCAACAATACCTTCGTCTATGTTTTCTAAAATGGTAGATAGGTAATTTCTTTCTTTTGACAGGGCAAGCTCGGCTTCTTTACGTTCATGTATATCCCTGGTAGAAGCTTGAATTTCTTTTTTCTCAGGTTGATCAGAAAAGTGCGCAAAGCGGATGTAGGTTTCCATCCAGCGATAGGAGCCTCCTTTTGTTAAAATGCGGAATTCTACCTTTTGCGCTTTATTATCTTCTGCCAGCCTCAGGCCTGCCCTGCGAACTTCCTCACAATCTTCAGGATGAACCAACAGGAGAGGGTCTTGCCCGATCAGGCTATCTGGATCAAAGCCCAATACGTCCCTGGATGCATCAGATACAAAGCTATAGGTTCCATCTGCTGCATAAGCTGTTATTACATCGCTGGCATTTAGGGCAAGTAAGCGGTAACGGGCCTCACTTTCCTCGAGTTCTTTTTGCAACTGCAGGAGTTGCTCGTACTGCTGGTTAATTTTCTCAATTGTTTCCAGGAGCTTTTCATGACTCTCAGTAAGCTCTTCGTTTGCTGCAATGTATTCTTCACGGCTTTCCTGGAGCTCTTCGTTCATGGTCTGCAACTCCTCCTGGAACTCTAGTAGGCTTCTTTCCTTTTGTTTACTTTCAGTTATATCCTGTGTAAATTTTACACCTCCAACAATAGTATCCTGTTGTATAAGTGGTACCAGGCGGAAGTTGTAAAAGTTGTTGCCGGTAGGAGAGCTAACAGCGCTTAGTTTTGTGGTCTTGCCTTGCCATACATTTTGTAGTGCAAGTGTTTCTGCTTCACTTATAAAGTAGCTTTGCAGTTCCTCTATTTTTTTACCTATAGCGTCAGAAGCTGGTATACCGCTTCTTTCTTCCATCGCTTTATTCCAGACATTGATACATGCGTCTTTATTAAAGGCTACTATAGCATCTGAGCTGTTGTTAATAAGTAATTCAGCAAAATTTTTACGTTCTTCAACCTCCTGTTTATGGATAGAGCTATAGGTTTCTATGGACAGGGTTTGTATATAAGAAAAGATCCTTTCGATCTCTTGAATAATGGTTATACCATCAGCCAGGTTAGTAGTATAGTCAGGCAGGAAGTTCATTAAGGTAAACTTACGGACTGTATACGTATGTATAAGGTCTGATGCTTTAACCTCCTGTTTGGGTATGCCCGGTAATTGATCTTTTTTCCATTTCTCTAATGTTTCCAGGGTAGTTTCGATAAATTTATCTTCCTGGATCTGTTGCAGAAGGTTAGACAGGCTTTCCTTGATAAATGCAAGAAGGTCTGGCTCGCTTAAGTGAGTAAAGAATTTTAATAAAGGTAAGTCAATATCCCGTGCTATGCGCAGATACTCTGCTGATGCTTCCTCAAGCCGGTACTCCTTCAAGAAAGATGCATAGCTCTTTAAGCTTATTCTACTATCACTCACGATCATATTTTGCGTATATTTAAAGAAACGGTAAACGTTTTTTAATAATAAAATTGTAAAAGGTTAGATGCAAAAAACCGGCAGAGGAACAAATTATTTTAATATTAAAATGCCTGCTTAAGTAAATATACATATATCAAACCACTATAACTTAAAATGCATGCATTTATTTGATGAAAGACCAGGGGTGATTTTAGCTGCACAGCATTGCCTTACCACTTATCCAAACCTACCTCATTCCGTATAGTTAATAACATAAAGGTTAACAGGAGCCTTTATTGTATTGCTATACTAAGTACGTATACAAATTGTATTTTACTAATTTCAACTAAATCAGCAAATTACATGAATCTCACATCAATAGGATTAGACAAATCTCAAAGTAAAGATATAGCCGACCGGTTAAATCAGCTGCTTTCTAATTACCAGGTGTTCTATATGAATGCACGTGGCTTTCACTGGAACATTAAAGGCGATAAGTTTTTTGAGCTGCATGCAAAATTTGAAGAGCTTTATAACGACTCGCTTGTTAAAATCGATGAGATTGCAGAACGTATTTTAACCCTGGGCCATGTGCCCACCCACACCTACAGCGATTACATTGCAACTTCGCAGGTTAAAGAACGCAGAAATGTTTCTGAAGGCCGCGATGCAGTGGCAGCAGTTATTGAAGGTTTTCAGTCGTTACTGGTTATTGAACGTGAATTGCTTTCGCTCTCTGCAGATGCTGATGATGAAGGCACAAATGCCTTGATGAGCGATTACATTCGTGAGCAGGAAAAACTGGTTTGGATGTATTCTGCATTTTTAAAATAAAAAAAGCCTGGCTCCATAGGTAGAGCCAGGCTTTTTTTAACGTGCCTGCCAGGTATTGTTTTCAAGGTTCACATCTGGAATTTCCTGGTTACCCAGCTCAACTGAGCGTAAAGGTTTAGTAAAGTTTTTTCGTATTATGGTTTGCTTGCGGCCATCACGCCAGATAGTGGTTTTTTCATGATGGGTTTCTGTGGTGCCATCAGTAAAAGTATACCTCAGGCTTACAGGCACCGGCATATTGCCAAGCCGTTGTACGGTAACTTCTACCACACCGGCCTGTGGGCTAACATGTTGTAAAGCCAGGTCGGGGTATCCCTGCTCAAAAAACCAGGGGCGCCAGAACCATGAAAGGTCTTCGCCTGCTACATCATTAAAGGTAAAGAAAAAGTCGTAGGGTAAAGGGTGTTTACCATTCCAGCGGCCCATGTACTCCCGCAGCGCTTTTCTGAAAACCTCTTCGCCCATTACATCACGGAGCAGTGTATACGCCATGGCTGGCCGTACATAAGAGGCAACTCCATAAGCCATGCCACGCAGTTGTATAGACGGGATCATGGGAGGAATTTCCATTTCGCGACCTGCAATCCTGGAGAAGGTAGCAGCAACCGGTGTGGTAGGAGTGGTGCTTCGTTCAAAAACGTCAGCCCAGCCTTCATCCATCCAGGCATATTTGCGCTCATTTATACCCATATAAAAAGGAAAATAGGTATGGGCAATTTCATGCGAGGTAACCAGTTCTGTATACGTTCGGCTTTGTGTTGAACCATCGTTTACCATCATAGGGAACTCCATTCCACCATGGCCATTAAAAATGGTGACCTGCGGATAAGGAAAAGGAATACCAGGCAGATCTCTTGAAAGGTAATCTACAGCATTACGGCCTATAGCCGCTACTTCATAAAAGTCTGCAGAACTTTGTTTATAGGCAGCATCAACAACCACTCTGCGCTGGCGGATCGGGTCTACCACTATACTGGTAGCGTCCCAGAGGTAATGATCGCTTGTGGCAAAAGCAAAATCGGGTACCCAGTTTGCCTTAAAACGCCAGGTTTTCTTTGCGCCTGGTGTGGTAAAGTTTCGCTTTGCAAGGTCTGCCTGCCGTATGATGTTAACCACCTTATCAGAGGTTTGGGCTTGCCTGTAACGGGCCAGGTAGTCTTTGCTAAGCAATTGATCTGGGTTCTGAAGAGTACCGGTAGCCCACACAATAAAGTTAGCAGGAACGGTTACCTCTACTTCAAAATCTCCAAAATTATTGTAAAACTCCTGGTCGCCTATGTAATCCAGCATATCCCAGCCATCTACTGCATCATATACTGCAATTTGAGGGTACCAATAGGCTATAAAGTAAGAGGTAGAATCGTAGCGGCCCTCGCGTATCGTGGTTTCGCGGGGTACGGGGTAACTCCAGTTGAGGTTAACCAGGATGCTTGAGTTAGGTGCCATGGGTACAGGCAGAGGCACTACCAGGTTGGTACCGTTTCGACTGGCACCACCACCGGCGCTAAGGTTAACTGCGCGGCCGTTTATATCCATTTTGCCAATTTGTACGCCATCATGCAAATCTGCAGGCTGCACTGCTTCATTGCGTATAGTACCTTTCCGGAAAATATCCGGGTACAGCCGGAATACCAGGGAGCGGAGTGTATCCGGGCTGTTATTAGTATACTTTATTTGTTCTGCACCTGCAATGCTGGATTGATAAGGATCAAACTCTACCTGGATGCGGTAATCTGAGCGGTTTTGCCAATAGTTAGGCCCTGGTTTGCCATTGGGCAGGCGTAACTGCTTTTGATACGTTTTCTGAATATTTAGAGGGATATGCAGAGGCTGGCTTTGGGGTGCCTGTGCTGAAAGGGTAAGCGATGCCAGTATCAGGCTTATGGAAAAAACAGATTTTAGTAGGCTCATAGGTAGAGAAATGCCGGAGATAATCAGGAATAAAGAGTTAATACTAACCCTTTTGCAAGCTTAGTTAAAAAAAAGCAAACAACCTTATTTATTACATCTAAAGTACATTGCCTGCTATAAGCCTGATTGCTTTTTATCGTTTCAGGCGCAGGTATACCAGGGTTCGTATGATGGCGCATACTTCGCCATGGGTATCTACAGCTTCTACCTGGTGCCATTTCTGGAACCTGCCTTCGCGGTTCAGGTCTGCTTCTGCTTCTTCCACATCCAGGTCAGATAATTCAAAAACAAGCGTAAGGTTTGAAGTAGAAGGTTTGATATAGTCAATTTGTGCGCTTTTTAACCAGGCTTCTGTCTTGTAGCCTTTGTGTGCGAAAATCTGCCAGTACATAATAGCATGGTAAGGATCTGCCGCACTAAAAATAGTACCTCCAAAAATACTCTTCTGTAAATTTTTATTCAATATAGAGTGGCGTACTTTAACAACCATTCTTCTAAAGCCTTTATCAATACTGCTTACACTTATGCGGTTAAAGAACAGCGGTGGAAAGGAGTTCATCATCAACCGTGTAGAAAGTTCGCTTAGCTTCATAAAAAAATTATATTGATGTTGTTAAAATTATATTGAAAAAGCCTTTTGTTGCTGCTTTTGTTATAATTTACAATATTTCAATTTGCAGGCAGAGTTGCAAGTTTTTTCTTGAATTAAGTGTGTGCCGGTGAAGATCAGAGCCATTTCAATGGAGCAGGACATATCTTTCTCAGGAAACAATAAATTGTTATCTTAAGAAACAGAAGTTAAGAAGTGATGCAGGACGGTTGATCGTTTCAAAGGTCTTGCTACGTATTATTATACTTCTTCATCTGACAGAGAGAAGGGAAATGTTTTATTTATCATATCAGCCAGTGTGCAGGAAGTATGCGAATATGCAGTTGATACTATGCAGGTAACATTTACCCCCAAAATTAAGGTTGAAGAAAATATGACTGATGTACATCTGTTTGGTTAGCTCACACTTAATGCCCACCATTCTATGCCAGTGGTGTTCAATGGACCAGCGTTACAGGTGGAACTTTCATCCCTTCTGATACATTAACCCAAGTTCGCTACCAGCTTACTGATGAGGACCGGGCCAGGAAGAAGGTTGAGATAAGTGTTTCAGGAAGGGGCAACTCTCCGTATGCACACCTAACTACAGCTTATAGTTACATTATTCCTGTAGCTACTTCTCAAGGTAATGTGTTAGCTGTCAATGGGTTTTGTGTTTATCCGAATCCGGTTAACGGCAGGTTTAAAGTGATAATACCACATGGCGGTGTTAAAACCCTGGAATTTTATGATGCATTGGGCCGCCTGCGTTATGCATGCCATGTAACAGGCAGACCTGGAGAGGAAGTAGACATTATCTTAGCTGCAGAATTAAAGGGTATTTTTATTCTTAAGGCTACTGGTACAGGAGCCAGTTATCATACAAGGCTCGTTATTGAGTAATACATTTTATATTCCATGTATTAAAAAATGATTTTTAGGTGAAGTATAGATATATAATTAGCAAGCACTTTAAAAAAGACTAGGATATTACGAGGCTGCCCTATAGAAGAGGTAGCCTCTTTTTTTTTAGAACAAAGCCAAATAGCGTAATTAGTAGGTCATATAGCCTCAATAAGCTGAGGCAGGCTTAACTATGAAGATCAATTCTATGAGATTACGCTTACTTTTCGTTCTGCATTTTTTACTGCTAGGCAGCCTTGCACAAGCACAGCATGTGGATGCCAACAGCCAGAAAGGTATTTTATTAATTCAAACCTTTAATAAAAGTGGGGTACCCCTGCAGATTGGGTCTGGCTTTATGCTTGATGCCAGTGGCTTTGGTATTGCCCATGGTGACCTTTTTGCAGGTGCCTTTAAAGCACAAATTTATACCATTGACAGTGCTCGCTACCCTATAGATTACATAGTAGCCGAAGATCCGGAAAGTGGTATCGTAAAATTTGCGGTAGAACATCCTAAGGGAAATCCTTTTAAAACCATGACGCTGCACGAAGGTGCCTTAAAGGAAGGCGATAAGGCTGCTGCCGTTTATATGGTTGAAGATTTTGGTGTAAAAGTAAAGAAAGGAGAGGTAAACTTCTCTAAGCCAGTAGAGGGATGGGGTAATGCAGTTTCTTTAACTGTAGAAGATGGATACCCCGTGGGAAGCACCCTAATGCACAACGGTAAAGTAGCTGGATTACTGGTAAAAGCATCAGATGGTACTATTATGCTGGCCGATGCGCAACGCATTAAGGCTATGCAGAAAGTTGACAAAGAAATTAGCACCTGGTTAAAAACCTACCGTTCTGATAAAAACCACATGCAGGCCACATTGGCTTTTGCCAAGGAGCAATGGGATGCTGTGTCCATGCATACCGGTCGTGTGCTCGAAACAGCCCCCAAAAGAGGGTATGCCTATTATTACAGAGGTATTGCGCTGCATAAAAAAGGAAATGCAAAAGCTGCCATAGCAGACCTGGAGAAAGCCCAGCTGAATGGCGTAAACAATAAAGAGTTATTTTATACCCGGGCCCTTTGCCGTTGCGAAACTAAAGAGAATGCTATGGCAGACCTGAATAAAGCTATTGAAACAGGTATGGGCGATAAAACTTTGTTTAGCTGCCGGGGGCAATTGAAATTTGATGCCAATGATATGGCCGGAGCGATTGCTGACCTTTCTAAAGCCATTGAGCTAGGTGCAGCTGATAAAAAGCTTTATACCAACCTGGGAACTGCTAGTTTTAAAACAGACAATTTTAAGGGGGCAGAAAGTGCCTATACCAAAGCCATAGAATTAGGTGCTGATGAAGCAGTGATCTATAACAACCGTGGAAAAGCCCGCTACAACCAAAACAACAAAGCAGGCGCAGCAGATGATTACAGCGCAGCAATTACCAAAGATGCCGGCTATGGCAAAGCCTATGAAAACAGGGGCCGCCTGCGTTACGAGCAGAAAGACTTTGCCGGTGCTGCAGCAGATCTGGCAAAAGCCGTAAGCCTGGGTAGCAAAGAAACAGTGCTTTATGCTGAAATGGGTATTGCACGCTTTGAAACCAAAAACTACAAATCAGCAATCGATGACCTCTCCAAAGCAATTGATGGCGGTTTGAAAGAAAAGCAGCTGTACTATAACAGGGGGCTTTCGCGCTACGAAGAAAAAGACTTTAAAGGTACCCTGGAGGACCTTGCCAAGGCCCGCGAAATGGGAGTTAGCGAAGGAAAGTTGTTTGCAGCAATGGGCCAATCCAGCTTTGCCTTAAAAGATTATACATCTGCCATAAAATCATTGCAGGAGGCGACACAAAAGGGCGTAGCCGATAAAGATATTTATGCTAACCGCGGCAGCGCCCGCTACCATACCAAAGATTTTAAAGGTGCTATTCCAGACTTTGATGAGGCAATTAAGCAAGGGGTATCTACTGTCGATGTGTTTTACCAGCGGGGTATTGCGCGCCATGTTCAGAAAGACTTTAAAGGTACTATAGAAGATTTAAATAAGGCTGCCCAAATGGGGGTAAACGAACCAGTACTGTTTGCCAGCCTTGGTGATGCCCTCTACGAGACCAAAGACTTCACTGAATCTATTGAAGCCCTTGATAAGGCCTTACGCAATGGCATTACTGACCCTAAGGCATTTTTTAACCGTGGCAATGCCCGTTTTGAATTACAGGATTACAAAGGTGCTTTGCCCGATTTGCAGGTAGCTATAAAGACCTTTAATGAGAAACAGGTACAATACCGTATCGGGATCAGCTATTACGAGCTGCAGGACTATAGCAATGCTATAAAAGAGCTTGATAAGGCAAAGCAAATGGGGGTAACCGATCAAAAACTTTTTGCTGCCCTTGGGATTAGCCGTTTTGAAGCACAGGACTATGCAGCCGCTCTTCCGGATCTTGATGAAGCAATAAAAAAAGGAGGAACTGATAAGCGTTTGTTTGAGTGCAGGGGAGAAGCCCGTTTCCGTGCAGGTGAATTTAAGGCAGCTATTGAAGATTACTCCAAAGCCATTAATGCTGGCTCTTCTTCAGCACAACTGTTTGCTAACCGTGGGCAGGCCCGCTACAAAAGTGGAGATGCCACCGGTGCCTTAAACGATCTGAACAAAGCACTTGAAATGGATGCTAACCTGGTAGCAGCCTTAGTGGACAGAGCGGCTATTAAGCATGATGCAAAAGACTGGAACACTGTTCTTACTGATCTTAAAAAGGCCGAGAGCCTGGGAGTAAAGAGCAGGGAAGTGTCATATATGCTGGGTAACGCCCGCTTTCACACCAAAGATTTTTCCGGTGCTGTAGCAGACCTGGATAAAGCCATTGGCCTGGGGGTAAATGAAATAGCCGGTTATTACAACAGGGGTATGGCACGTTTTGAGTTAAAGAACTGGAACGGTGCCAACCAGGATCTGAGCAAAGCCATAGAATTGGGAAATGGAGAACAGGCTGTATTTGAAAAAAGAGCTATTGCCCGTATCGAGCTAAAAGATTGGGCAGGCGCAACAGCAGACTATACAAAGGTGATAGCCATTGATGCTAAAAATACAAAGGCTTACGAGCAAAGAGGCCACCTGTACTTTGCTCAAAAAGAATGGGCCAAAGCCATTGACGATTTAACGCAGGCTCAAAAAGGAGGTATTGCCACCACAAGGCTATATACTGAAAGAGGCCTGGCCCGTTATGAGTTAAAAGCTCCTAAAGAAGCTCTGGAAGATCTGAACAAGGCAGTAGAACTGGGCGCCAAAGATCCGGCGGTTTTCTATAGCCGTGCCAATGTACTTTTCCGCATGGAAGAGTTTAAGGGAGCCATTGCAGATTATAGCAAGGCCATTGAATTAGGTCAAAAAGAGCCAATCGTTTACAACAACAGGGGTAAGGCCCGCCAGAATACAGGTGATGACAAAGCTGCAATGGATGATTTTAATGAAGCCATTAAGCTGGACCCTAACTATGGCAAAGCTTATCATAACAGGGCTATTCTTCGTTTTAAATTGAAAGAATACCCCAATGTAGTGCAGGATGTGCAGGCTGCATTAAAATCTAATGCCAATGATCCTGACTTGCATGTATTGCTAGGCAGAGCGCATTATGAGAGCCGTAAGTTCAAAGATGCTATAACTAGCTTGGGCAAAGCCATTAGCCTTGGAGATAAAGATCCCCAAACCCATTACTACAAGGGAGCATCATACTTTGAGCAGAAAGACTATAAAGAATCTGTTGCTGATTTAAGCAAAGCTGTTGAATTGGGCAGCAAAGAGCCCGGGCTTTTTGCGATGAGAGGAACTGCCCGCATGGAGCTTAAAGATTTTAAAAATGCTGCTGCCGATTTTACAGAGGCTATAGGCACGGGCTCAACAGATGAAACCCTGTATTTACGCAGAGGCAAAACGTTTACTGAGTTAAAGCAACCCGAAGAAGCGCTTGCTGATTTTGGTAAAGCTATAGAGTTAAAACCTAAAATGGCAGAGGGATACCAATTAAGGGGGATAGCCTACTGCGCTGCAGAAAAGTGGGACAAAGCCTTGCAGGACCTGGATGTAGCCATTACGCTGGGTGCTAAAGATAAAAACGTGATGTACTACCGTGGGCTTACCAACTTTAAGTTGGAAAAGTGGACGTCTGCCGTAACAGATCTTAACGCTACGCTAAAGTTAGACTCTGTTTATGTACAGGCATATGCTCTGCGTGGCAGAGCCTATATGATGCAAAAAGACTACAAGCAGGCGCTTAGCAACTTTAACAAAGCACTAAAGCTAGATGAAAAGTTAGGCGATATTTATGCCTACAGAGGCCAGATGCACAATGCAATGGAACAGTTCCCTCTGGCTATCCCGGATTTTGATGAAGCCATTGACCGAGGATTTAAAGACAAGGAAACTCACTTTGGAAGAGGCCTGGCTTATTATAAAACCAAGGGATATAAGGATGCGATCCTGGATTTTGACAGGGTAGTAGCCCTGGATAATAAAGACACTGCAACTTATTATATGCGCGGAATGGCCAAGCTTAAACTGGACAAGTCTGATGATGCGATTCTTGATTTTGATCAGCTGATCATGCTTGTGCCGCAGCATACAAACGCATACATTGCCAGGGGCGAGGCTAAGGCCGACCAGCAAGATTATAAAGGAGCAATTGAGGATTTTGACAATGCTATACAACTGGCACCAGGCAATTTCCAGGTGTACTTTAAGCGAGCCATGCCAAAGCATGAACTGGGCGATACCCAAGGTGCAATTGATGACCTGGGCAAAGTAATTGAACTTAACCCAAAGAGTGAAGCAGCTTATAACAACAGGGCTAACCTTAAGTTAGAGCTTGAGGATCTGGAAGGTGCCTGTGCCGACTGGAAAAAATCAGTAGAATTGGGTAACCCGGCTGGTAAAGTAATGCTGAAGCAATATTGCAGGTAATACTTTTGCGGCTCACATAACGCAAGTGAAAGTCCCGGTTTTGAATTTATTTCAGGGCCGGGATTTTTACTTTTGTTATGCTTATCAATAAGAGCAGAAAAGCTTTCTCAACCATGTAATTTTAATTTATAGGCTTAATCTTTGTATAAATTTAACTTTTTGCGGTAAGTTTGATGGTTTTATTAAATATTTAACTTAAATAATTACTTCATTTTAAGCGTGGTAGCTTGCTTAAAGTCAATTTTATATTTTTGCAGTGCAACCATTTAGCAGCTTTTTGAATCTCTTTAAAAAAGAACCTGTGTTGTTTACTTACTGATTTAGCCCTGTTGAAACTTAACCTGCACTTTTATAAGCTTACTTTAGTAAATATACTAATGTCAGTATGGTATGGCCATAGTGCTTTTGCACAAAGCATAAGTGGCCATGTGCTAGACGATCAGAACAATCCTGTGGCCTTTGCCAATATCTATATCATGGAATTGCATACCGGTACACCCACCGATGCCCAGGGTAAATACTTTTTAACCATAAATCCTGGTAACTACAACCTTGTAATATCTGCTGTAGGTTACACTACTGTTCGCAAGCAAGTAGTGGTAGGTGATGCTCCCATGACCATGGATTTTTTACTGCAGCTTTCACACACGGAGCTAAAGGAAATTGTAGTGAAAGCCAGCAAAAAAGACCCTGCTTACGAGATTATTCAGAATGCTATTAATAATAAACACAAATACCTTAGCCAGGTAAAAAGTTATAAGGCCGGGGTATATGTAAAAGCCACTGAAGTAAGAGATACAAAGAAAAAAACAAAACCGGTAGTAACTGAAGAAGAGGAAGATCTATCTGGTGATGCCCCTCCCAAAGATCCCTTTGCAGATCAAAAGAAGAAAGAACTGGCTATGCTCAACAACCTTAGCCTTGTAGAGATGCACCTTACACTTAACTACCAGTATCCTGCTTTATTAAAAGAAGAGCGTACCGCATACAAGGCCTATGGACAGAGGGCCGGTTTGTATATACCCTTGTTTAGTGATGCTGATTTTAACTTCTATCATAACCTGGTAGATCTAAAAGGTATTTCAGAGATTCCTGTTATCTCTCCTATAAGCAGGCTGGCAGTGCTATCTTATAAATATAAGCTGGAAGAAGCCCTTATGGAAAATGGTAAGCTTGTTTATAAAATCAAAGTTACTCCTTACAAAACAGGCGATGCCACCTGCAGGGGCTATATATATATTAATGATGAACTGTGGAATATCAACCGGCTTGAACTGGACCTGCCTAAAGGAGGGTTGAAATTCTATGATAGCTTTTCAATAAAGCAAACCTACCAGCAAATACAAGACTCCCTATGGATACCCAACCGGCAGGAGTTCAGCTACTTTACAAAGGCAGGTTCTAAATCATTTGAAGGTAATACTTTACTCAGGTTTTCTGATTACCAGACAGATGTGGTATTTCCTGCCAGGTTTTTTGGAAATGAAGTATCGGTAACTACTAAAGAGGCTTATAAAAGAGATTCTGTTTACTGGAACAGTACCCGACCGGAGCCCTTGAGCCATGAACAGCAAAAGCTGGTAACCTACCGCGATAGTATTGAGGCTAAACATAGCTCTAAAGAATACCTGGATTCTGTAGCGGCACATTTTAATAAAGTGCGCCTGGGTGAGGTTTTGTACCACGGAGTGGAATTCAGGAATCACGAAAAAAAGAACAGCCTGTTTATTTCGCCATTGGCCAGCATGGTAGGCTTTGAGGTTGTGGGAGGCTTTCGGTTAAGTACATATAGCCGATACTTTAAGCGCTTTGAAAGTGGCAGGATGCTTTCTGCTTCCGGCTCACTTAGTTATGGGGTTAAAAACCAAGACCCTCAGGGCAATGTGCACCTTTGGACCCGCTACGACCCTTTCAGGCTGGCAGATGCATCTCTTAAAGCCGGCAGGTCATTTCAATCGATCAATAACTTTGATGCTTACCTCAACCAACTCCGTATTTCCAATTATATACTGCATGATTACCTTCACCTCTTTCATAAAATTGAACTGGTAAATGGTTTATACCTGTCTACAGACATGGCTTTGCACGATAGGCAATCTATAGATAACTATGATCGTACCTCGGTTATTAACGAATTTTTAAAAGAAGAAGAACCGTTGCAGTTTGAAGGTTACCAGGCGCTTGTAAGCAATGTTAAACTCTCGTACACACCCGGCCAGCGTTATATGACGGAGCCCAACCGAAAAGTGGTGCTTGGAAGTAGTTATCCTACGTTTAGTGTAACCCATAGAAAAGGTTGGAATGGTTTGCTATATAGTGATGTGGATTTTGATTATGTAGAAGGCTCTATAGAGCAGAATCTCTTATTGGGCACTTTGGGCAACTCCAGGTACGCCGTAATGGGAGGTAAATTTGTAAATACCCGCGACTTGCGCCTGGTAGATGTAAAACGGTTCCGGCAGTCAGACCCCTACCTGTATTCTGATCCTCTGCATTCTTTCCAGCTGTTAGATACCTCGCTAATTACCCGTAACTTTTACCTGGAGGGGCATTACATTCATCACTTCAACGGAGCTATGATCAATAACTTGCCGCTCATTAAAAAAACAAAGATAAGAACAGTAGCCGGAGCAGGCTTTATGTGGATACAGGAAAGCAATTACCGTCACCAGGAGTTGTTTGGGGGAGTAGAAAGGGTGTTTAAACTGGGCGCAAGGCGTAGGCTCAGGGTTGGCTTGTTTGGTGTACTGGCTCAGGCAAACAGAAACAAACCTACCGCTGGTTATAAAATTTCTTTTGATATTATTGATACCTGGAAGCGGGACTGGAGCTATTAAATTTAATTTTAAAATATTATGCTTCTTCTTCCAGGATGCGTTTTAGATTTTCCAGGTCGGTACTTACCTGCTGATCTACCTTTGCTTTTACCATAGGGGCAGCAAGCTTAAGCATGCCTTTAGGCTCAGCGCTTAACACAAGGGTAACCAGGGTGCCACCATCTAATTCTTCTAACAGAAATACCTCATCCATGGGCATAGGGCCCTGTATAAGCTTCATGGCTATAAGCTCATTTGGCTTGATGGCTACCAGTTCATGGAGTGTAGAAATATCTTTGCCCATAAAGCTTGCACTCCTGGCTACCACTGTGCCAAGAATGCCCGGCTCACCACTAACAATTTCTACCTGGTTAAAGGCAGAGGCAAAACGCAAATGGTTTTGCGGGTTCAGCACAAAATTAAAAATATCAGCCGGGCTTCGTTCTATGTAAACCTGGTGTGTAATTGTAATGGCCATTTTAAAAATTATTTTTCTACAGATGCATACGAATACTTTTTAAGCCAGTCTGTTACTAACTTAAAATGATCCTGGGGGGCATCTTTATGGGTTAGCAGGTTGATGTGATCATAATTATGCTTAAAGCCTGTTTGCTTACCTACTATTACAACTTTTTTGGGCGAAGGGCCTGTTTCGTCAGCCAGTAGCTGTACATCCTTTGGATTGCCCAGTACCAGATCATTGATGCCGGTAAGGTATAAAGCAGGAGGAAGCTTTTTGCTTTGCAGGGCTTTTGCATAATTAAAACTATCGCGCCAATCGAGCCATTGCTTGTTTTTTACCCAAACATCTGTTTCTGCATGCGAGCGTAGTGTTTCGTTATCAGACCCCATCTTGAGTTGCTTTGCAGGTAAATAACCTTTAAAGGCTTTAACAGTGTTGGCTACCAGGCGCCACATTACATCAATCATAAGCATTTTACGCCATGACCATATACTGATATGGCGCTTTGTGCCAAAGAAAACCAGCGAGGCTACCTGTTCTTTTCTCTGGTAACGGGCCAGGTAAGCCAGTTGCAAAACACCGCCCCAGGAGTGGGCCATCCAATGCTGGGGTACTGGCCCTTTTATTTCAATTATTTTATTAATAAAGGCAGGCAGATCTTCTTCAAGGGTTTCGGTAAGACCAAAGGTAGAGGCTTTACTAATAGCAGGTGTACTTTTTCCTCTGCCACGCAGGTCGGCTACAAACACATCGTAGCCTTTACTGGCCAGGTAAGGAGCAAGGCCTTTGCCGGAGTCAGAGTAAAATATTCTGCCATCTTCTATAGACCCATGTATCATAAGTATAGGTTCACCTGTACCTGCTTTATAAAAGCGCTGCAAGTGCAGTATGTCATTTGATGGGAGCTGAATATAAATAGACTCTTTGTTCATGTACTGTAAAAGGCTTGCTGGATAATTATGCCCGGGCTGTAAAATAGCCGTTATTCAGGAGAATCTGAAGACTCTTTATTTTCTGATTTTCCACTCAGGAGCCTTTTTACTTTTTGCCAGAATGTAGTAGTGTTTCCGTTATCTTCTTCTTCCTGGCCTAAAGCAAATCCAAATGGCTTTAGTGGCTCCACGTTGTCAAACACTATTTTTAGTATGGCACAAATAGGTATAAAAATAACAACCCCTGCTATACCCCATACAAGATTGCCTACCATAATGGCTATAATTACTACAAGAGGGTTTATGCTTACCTGGGAACCAACGAACTTAGGTGTTAGAACGGTTTCTTCAAGAAATTGATTAAATGTAAAAATAGCTACAATTGCAACAGGGATAAGCAGGTTGTCTTCTGATAGTAAGGCATAAGAAAGAGGTAATATACTGCCTACTAAAGTACCTACAAAAGGTATAAAGTTGAGGTAGCCGGCAATTACGCCAAATAATATAGGATGATCCAAACCTACAGCATAAAGGCCTATTGTATTTAAAATAGCTAAAATTGTAGTTACTATAAACATTCCACCTAAATAGCCTTGGGCCACGCTGCCCGAGTGAGCTACTATGGTTTGTACATTTTCTCGATCTTCGGTTGGAAAAGCGCGCACAAATGCTCTTTTAAAACGAGTGCGGTAATATAACAGCAAAGCTATATAGGCCAGCATTATACCAAAGGTAAAAATTGACCCTAGTGTACTCATTAACACTTTGCCTACAATTTTAAAAGCAGAGTTAATTTGCTCTCCGGACGGACCTTCCTGTGCTTCTTCTACATAATCTTTTACTTTGATGTTAAGGGTACTTTCTAACCATTTGCTAAGGTTTTGGACATGTTCGTTCAGTTTTTCTGTTAGTTGAGGCATATCTTCAGAAAACTGGCTGATTTGAAAGAAAAGAAAAGTACCAATGCCTCCGATAAGTGTAAGCAATGCTATTATACATAAGGTAACGGCAACCCCCCGGGCAATTCCTTTGCTTTCGAGCCAACGGCTAAGGGGGGTAAGCAACATAGCCAGTAGCATGGCCAGGGTAAAAGGGATCAGGAAAGCGCGTGCCAGGTAAAGAGCCGAAAAAACCAGGATAAAAGCCAGGACTATAGCATTAAAACGGAAAAGCGCACTTCTGTTCGAGTTCATAGTATAAGCAGGTAGTGGTATAAAGCATCAGAGCTACTTGGAAAGGTGTGAAGCTGTGCAATGCTTTTTGTAACCTTGTGTACGGTGCTGTATTTTATAGGTTAATATATTTGCATTTTTTGTGGATTGGCTGCAGGATGCAGAAAGCGCGTTTAAACCTCAGGCGACTTTACTCGTAAAGTATATATTGTTAATTACCAATAAGTTATGTCTGATAAAAATAATGATGAGCTGTATAGGGAGTTTAAAAGCCTGGTAAATATGGCTCCAAAGGAAATTGAGAATTGGTTAAATACCGATGAGTCTGAAAGGGTTGGTAAGGATAGTGGTGATGGTGAATCCATTGGCAGAAAATCGGCTAAGAGAATCATCGAAATAAAAAGAACTGTAAAAGACGATCTGGAAGACGAGGATTTTGACCATATGAAAAAGGTAGTATCGTATATCCGCAGGCATAAGGCGCAGGAACCAGATGAGGTAGAAAACAGTAATTGGCTCTACTCGCTAAAAAACTGGGGGCACGACCCGGAAAAAGAATAGCAAATAGGGCAGCCTGGTGTAGTGGCTACAGAGTAATTATTTGGAAACAGCTAGGGCTGTACAGAAGCTCTGCGCAGCCTGTCGTTTATGGCCCTGCCTAAACCATGGTCGGGTGCCCATTCGGCTAGAATATACTTTACATCCATCTCATCTAACTGGCGCATGGCTGCAAACAGGTTGCGGGCGGCTTCTTCCATATGGCCCTGTGCAGAAAGTAGCCTTTGCTGCGACGCGGGCACGCTAGGGTGAGGAGTTTTAAATGCCAGAATAGCAATGTCGTTGGTATTGTACTGTTCCATCATCTTGTCAAGGTCGCCTACAAGCATTGGTTTGCGAGGTGCATAATGGCTTTGCAGCATTCCAGGTGCCTGTGGGTTAGAGGTAGAATGAGGTAATACCGTAAGAGGGCCGGCAACAGTTTCAAGTTCTTCAAGTGCAATCCCGCCCAAGCGATACACTACTGTTTTATTATTTTCAAACCCTACAATAGTAGATTCAATGCCGATCTGGCAAGGGCCACCGTCAAGTATATAGCATACTTCATTGCCTAGTTGCTGGGCTACATGAGTAGCCATAGTAGGGCTGATATACCCGAAAGGATTGGCACTTGGTGCTGCCAAAGGGTAGGGTAGTTGTTGTAGTAACTCCAGGGTTAGTGGATGATTAGGCACACGAAGTGCTACCCGGTCGGAACCAGACGTAACCAGGTCTGGAATAAGTAAGGTACGTGGTAGCAACAAGGTAAGGGGGCCGGGCCAGAATGCATTGGCCAATTTTATAGCTGCCTCAGGAATATACTGAACCAGCGGAGCCGCTTTTTCTAGAGAAGAAATATGTACAATAAGTGGATCAAAAGTAGGGCGGTTTTTAACCGAAAAAATACGGCTTACCGCTTTCTCATCCAAGGCATTGCCGGCAAGGCCATACACAGTTTCTGTAGGTATGCCAACAACATCAGAAGCATTAAGGCATGCAATGGCTTCTTCTATTGATTTTCCTATTTTAACGTGTTGCCTCATTTACAGAAGTTTTCTATTTCTTCACTGATAGAAGTGTAGCCTAGTTCACGTGCTTTTACAACGTCTGCACAGCCTTTTTCTTTATCGTTGTTGTATATATACGCCATACCTCTGCTATAGTATGCTTCACCATGCTGCGGATTTTGCTGTATGGCCATGTTAAAATCTTCTATGGCTGCCTCATAGTTTTCCATCACAAAGTTGGTTTTGCCACGGTTAAAATATGCTACATTGTTTTGAGAGGCTACATAAATGGATTTATTGAAATCGCCTATCGCTTTACTATACTGCCTTAAATTATGGTGCACTACACCACGGTTATTGTAAATCTCGCTTACAGTACTATCAGCTTTTAGCGCACGGTCAAGATCCTGTAAGGCATCTGCATACCGCTCCTGGGCTATAAAAGCCCGGCCTCTGTTATAATACGGTTTGTAGTCAGTACCGCGGAGTTGTATGGCTTTAGTATAGTTTTGTATTGCCTTATCATATTGCTGCATTTCAAAATAGGCAACACCCCGTGCATTAAAGTAGCCGGGTACGGTACTATCCTGTTCTATAGCCTGGTCCAGCAGGTTTCGTGCCTGGTCCCAGTTTCCCTGGTCAAGCTGTGTTTTTGCTTCCTCAAAAAGCTCATTGCTATTAGAGCTGCAAGAGGCAAATACCAGCAGTATCAAAATCAGAATATAAATAGGGGTGTTGCGTACCATCGTTGTTAATCTAAGTAGTAATAAATAAGTTGCCCTGGCTATAGATAGCAATAGGCGGGCATTGGGTTAAGAAAATGGCCTGGGCTTAACGAAGCTGGCTGATTTATTTTTTCAGAACCAGGTAGGGTATACTTGGTTGTACCTACAAGCACCTCGCTGCCATTGCGTAAAGCTTCCAGTTTCTTGTTTCTGCTTTTTGTAATTTGATCCTGTACCCAACCGTTGGCAAAAGCCTTTACCAGGCCGCCCTGGGCCTCAACTTGCAAAAATACTTTCCATGCCGCTTCAGATAAAGAAACTGTAAGGTTTTCAAGGTAATAGGAGCCACTGGCAGCATTTGCTGTTTTATCAAAATAAGACTCTTCTTTTAGTATGGTAGATACATTGCGTGAAATACGGGCAGCAAATTCTTCACCTTCGGATTGTAGCGCATAGTTATAGGGCAACACACACAAAGAAGTACAGCCTCCGGTAAGGGCAGACATCGCTTCTGTAGTGTGACGAAGCATATTTACATAGGGGTCTGCTGCAGTTAGCGACCACTGTGATGTTTCTGCATGAATGCGCACGGCAGGATCCTGTATATGATAAGCCTCCGCTAATTTAAACCACAACCACCTTAGAGAGCGAAGCTTTGCAATTTCAAAAAAGTAATTAGTGCCTACCGATACCGAAAGCTCCATATTGTTAAATAGAGCCTCAGGCTTTGCACCACGCTGGCTAAGTTCATCCAAATAAGTTACTGCATGTGCAAGGGTTAAGCCCAGTTCCAGTACAATGCCAGCTCCGCTGTTGTGATAATGGTGCGCGCCTGCCGTTATGGCTGTAAAATTTTTACTTTCCTCCACTAACTTATGGAGTTCAAAAAGTTGATCGAAACCTTGTTGCAGAGAAGTATCCTCTTGCATATGGATAGCAACAGGATCAAAAGCAAAGCTACCCCGGATAGCACTTACAGAAGGGTGGTATTGGCCGATATATGATTGTAAAAGAGCCGCGTTTGTAGTTGAAAAGGTAACAGGTACCTGGTTAAGGGCTGTACCCTGTAAAGCCTTTGCTATATCAACAGCTTGCCATTGGGTGGTAGTAAGATCAAGATGGATAGCATCTGCACCCCCTTGTAAAGCAATAGCAATTTGTTGTTGTACTTTGGCCGGGTCTATTGCCTTTATATACTCCCGGTTTTGCCAATTGCCATTTATACTCCACGCTGCGGTTTCTGCAGATGGACTGTTTTCTGCTGTATAAAAGGGCTGAACTTCAATGCCCTCATCAGTTTGCCAGATCAATGAGTTGAAATCGGCTTCCTTAAGATCTTTAATTATCTTTGCTTTCCATTCGGCTGCTGTGGAAGAGGAAAATTCGCTAAACAAAGAAGTGGTGGAATCTGTTTGCTGCATAGTTCTGATCGTGTTGAGCCCTGGTTTACTCCTGCTTTTCTATGTAGGTAGCACTCGGGTAAAATTTCTTTGCAATACTACCAAAAAAACCAATCAACACCATTCCTTTACATGGGTAAAGATGTTGTAATGCTAGGTGGTACCTGGGCGCATTCTAATTAACTGGTTAGAAGCAAGAATTTATATAAACTTTAAGAGCCTTTACAAAGCTCTTACCATAAAATCGATAGTTTTGCCTGTACCTTGTATAAACGATAGTGCAAATTATATCATATTTTACCCGCAGGCAGGGCCTTGCTCTTTTCAGTGCATTGCTGATAGGCACAGCCTCCTGCCGTATGGCTTACCAGCCTTCTATACAACAGAAAGAAAATATAGCCATTACTACTGCATTGCCTCCCGATAGTGCAATGGCTGCTTATATTGCTCCTTATGCCAGGCAATTACGAGATACCATGAATACTGTAATTGGCTATTCTGCTGTAGAGCTTGATAAAAAAACTGATTACGAAACACGCCTGGGTAATTTTGTAGCCGATTTAACCCGCGAACATGCAGCCCGCAGGGTTAGCTATCCTGTAGACCTGGCAGCCTTTACTACAGGAGGCTTGCGTATTAACCTGCCTGAAGGGCCTGTTACGATAGGTACAGTGTTTGAACTGATGCCTTTTGAAAACGAGGTTGTTGTACTTACACTTTCAGGGGAGGAAATGGAAGAGCTTTTTCAATTTGTTGTTAACTCTAAGTTCGCAGCTATTGCTAACCTCCGCATACGGGCTAAGGGAAACCAGATACAGGAAGCACTGATAGGAGGAGTTGCTTTTGACCGTAACCGTACTTATACAGTAGCTACTACCAGCTATCATGCTGAAGGTGGTGATAATATGCATTTTTTCAGAAGAGCCAAAGAAAAAGTAAATGCAGGTATTTTACTGCGCGATGCTATTATTACCCATATTCAGGAAATTAATGCAAGAGGCGAAAAAATAAATGCCGCACTGGAAGGCAGAGTAATTGTAAATCAGTAAAAATGCAACGGAGAGAATTTATTCATAAAACACTGGCAGGAGCTGCCCTGGCTGGCTTTACAGGCCTTGGAACAGACTTGCTCGCTGCTGCACCCGTAAAACTTACCATATTGCATACAAACGACATGCACTCGCGTATCGAGCCATTTCCAGATGATGGACGCAGGCATGGAGGTACCGGAGGGATGGCACGCCGTGCAGCGCTTATTAAACAGATTCGCCAGCAGGAAGAACATGTGCTATTGCTTGATGCAGGTGATGTTTTTCAGGGAACGCCCTATTTTAATTTTTTTGGTGGTGAGCTGGAGTTTAAAATGATGTCAGACATGGGCTATGATGTGGCCACACTGGGCAATCATGATTTTGATAACGGGCTGCAAGGACTTGAAAAGCAGCTTCCCCATGCTAACTTTCCATTTATAACTGCTAATTACGATTTTTCCAGAACGATTTTAAAAGACAGGTTCCAGCCTTTTAAAATTTTTCAGAGAGGGCCTGTAAAAATAGGAGTATTTGGTTTAGGTATTGAGCTGGCCGGCCTGGTGCCAGATAAGCTGTATGCCGAAACTGTATACCTGGATCCTATACCTGTAGCCCGCGAAATGGTGCAGGAACTGCGCAGGCAACGTTGCGACTTGATTATTTGCTTATCGCACCTCGGGTATAAATACAACGATCCTGGGGCTATGTCAGACCATGTGCTGGCCAAATATGTAGAAGGTATTGACCTTATTATTGGAGGACACACGCATACTTTTCTGGAAAAACCTACAGAGCTGATGGGGCCGGAAGGCAAGCCGGTATTGATTAACCAGGTAGGCTGGGCAGGTATTAACCTTGGACGTATAGACTTTGAGTTTCAGCGCGGACGCAGAAAAAAGAATATAGACGCATCGGTTCTTAGCGTGAGCGAAAAAACGAGAGTTTAGTTTTTTTGTTACATAAATTTTCGACAAATTTGCCTCCCCTTGTTGGTTTAGTAACAGTATATTAATCTTAATTGACCACTTCCCTGAATGACCAGAGACTGCAACGCGGTTTGGAATAACTGTCTCCAGATTATCCGTGAGCGAATAGGCGATCAGAGCTTTAAAACCTGGTTTGACCCTATTACGCCTCTGCGGCTCAAGGATAACATCCTTACAATTCAGGTGCCCAGCCAGTTCTTTTATGAATGGCTGGAAGAACACTATGTGCACTTGCTTCGACAGGTTATTGACCTTGAGCTTGGCCCGACAGGAAAGCTGGAATATTCAATTATTGTAGATAAGGGAAACGAAAAAACGCAACCTTATACCATAAACATTCCCACCACCAAGGCAGAGAGTGTTAAGGCGGCCAAAGTTCCTGCCACTGCCGGCGCTGCCGTGCAGGACATAAGAAGTCCTTTCCAGCTTAAGCACCTGGATAGTCCTTTTATGCAGGAATCGCAGCTTAACCCCAATTATACGTTTGATTCGTACATTGAAGGAGCCTGTAATCGCCTGGCCCGTTCGGCAGGTGTTGCCGTTGCTGCAAAACCCGGAACTACTTCTTTTAACCCCTTAATGATTTATGGTGGGGTAGGGCTTGGTAAAACACACCTTGTGCAGGCTATTGGCAATAAAATCAAGGATGATTTTGATGATAAGTTTATTCTGTACGTATCGTCAGAGAAGTTTACCAACCAGTTTATTGAGGCTGTAAAGAACAACAGCATACAAGACTTTACCAACTTCTACCTGCACGTAGATGTGCTTATCCTGGACGATGTTCAGTTTCTGGCAGGTAAGGAACGTACGCAGGAAATTTTCTTTCACATCTTTAATCACCTGCAGCAATCGCGTAAGCAGATCATCATGACAAGCGATTGTCCTCCACGCGATTTAAAAGGAATGCAAGATCGTTTGTTGTCTCGCTTCAAGTGGGGGTTAACGGCAGACTTATCGCAACCCGATTTTGAGACCCGTATTGCTATTATTCAGAAGAAAATGCAGAACGATGGTATTTATATACCGTCTGATGTAATAGAGTACCTGGCAGCCAGTGTTGATACTAATATCCGTGAGCTGGAAGGTGTAATGATCTCTTTAATTGCTCAGTCTTCACTTAATCGTAAAGAGTTTGACCTTGACCTGGCCAAGCAGATTCTGCAGAATATAGTATCTAATATTGAGGTTGAGGTAGATATTGACTTTATACAGAAAGCCGTTTCTGAGTATTTTTCGGTACCGTTAGATGCTTTAAAAGCAAAAACGCGTAAAAAAGAAATTGTAGTGGCCCGCCAGGTTGCTATGTATTTTGCAAAAGAATACACAAATTTTTCTCTTAAAGCCATTGGTCAATACTTTGGAGGCCGTGATCATAGTACGGTTATTCACGCTATACAATCGGTTAATGAAATGCTTGAGTCTAACCGTAAGTTCAAAACCTCGCTGGATGAACTTAAAAAGAAATTGAAAGTAAAGTAAAAGCTACTCTACAAACAAAAAAAGCTGCTCTCGGGCAGCTTTTTTTGTTTGGCAGGAACAGCCTATTCACATAATATATAGGATCGTACAATCATATATATGTTTGTGGGTGCTACAAGCATTGAAAGCCTGAACATGTTTACAAAACTGGTTTCTAATTGTATCGCCACACAAAATATCGCCACACTTAGCATAAAGAGGACCATGGTGATGATCATAGAAGCAGGTGTGCCAAAAAATGGGTGCGCCGGCTTTTGTGAATTCTCAACATGATTTTGATGTAGCATACGTTTAGCTTTCAACATCTGCAAAGCAGCAGGTGAGTAATCTTCATAATATTTGTCAAAGTTTTCCATAAAGCTGAGTTTAAACATTCGTAGGTCAAATATTACTGATGTAATATTTACTGTGTTTAACGCTCTGGATAGCTAAAAGGATGTATATTTTATAAGAAAATATTTATAAAATAGATAGTGTAAAGAAAAAGGCTACTTTATGTTTTTTAAGTAGCCTGATAATCAAGTTGATAAGTAAATCGCTTATTGGAAATATACAGAGTAGTATCCTTTTACCCCACTTGGGTTTACAAATTCAATCACTGTTTTACCCTTGGCTTCCATCAGGTAACGTTCTACATCTCTGGGGGTTTCTACTTTGTTACGGTTAATGGCTGTTATAACAAAACCTTCTGTAATGTTTAATCTTCTTATAATTCCGTTGCCTGTTTTAACGATCCTTACACCGTTATCTATATTTAACTTATTACGCTCTACTTTTGAGACTGCTTCCAGTTCTGCACCCAGGCGGTCTGAAGTATAAATCTCGCGCCGTAAAAATTCAGTTGTACCTTCGCGGTTCGTAAGTGTAAGCTGTGTTTCATTGACTTTACTCTCCCTACGATAGGCTATCTTAATTTTATCGCCCGGGTTGTAATAGCTTATTTCCTCTTCCAGGGTGCCTCGGCTGTTTACAGGGCGGCCGTTTATTCTTAAAATCACATCTCCGGATTGTAAACCAGCGCGGTCTGCGGCTCCGCCACGATCTACAGAGGTTACCACAACGCCTGTATAATCATTTGTATTAAGTTGCGCTGCTATTTTAGAGTCTATGTCAGAAAAGTCTGCTCCAACAAAGGCTCTTTGTACTTCGCCATATTTAATAATGTCGTGTACAACTTTTGCTACCACATCAGAAGGAATTGCAAATGCATAGCCAGTATAGGTGCCAGTGCGGGAATAAATTGCAGTGTTGATGCCGATCAGTTCACCCCGGGTATTAACTAAGGCGCCACCGCTATTACCTGGGTTAATAGCAGCATCAGTCTGTATAAAAGATTCTAAAGGAAACTGGCTGTTGAGGATATTAATGTTGCGGCCCATAGCACTTACAATACCAGCGGTAACAGTAGAATTAAGGTTAAAAGGGTTACCAACGGCCAGCACCCATTCGCCCACCTGCACCCTGCGCGATTCGCCAAATTTAATGTTAGGCATATTGCCTGCTTCAACTTTAAGCACTGCAAGGTCTGTAGAAGGATCCGTACCTACAATGGTGGCCTTATAGGAGCGTTTGTCGTGTATTACTTCAATATTCTCTGCTTTATCAATTACGTGGTTGTTTGTAATGATATAGCCATCTTTTGAATATATAACACCCGATCCGGAGCTAACGGACTGCCCACGGTTGCCATAAAAAAACATATCCATCCAGCTGGTAGCTTCCTGCCCGGATACAGTTTTAATATATACCACGCTAGGAGTGCTGGAGGCTGAAGCCGTAACAAAGCTCTCGTTCAAATCTGCATTTACTGCTGCATCGGTACGATCATAGGTCATAAATGCATTTTTATCCTCATGCGCATAATGAGCTGGGGTATAAGCCTCTGTAGCTTGAGTAGGTAAATCAAAATGGTTTACAGCCAGTGCACCCGATACGCCCGCTATAAACCCTGTTACAACTGTTTTTATGTAGTTTTTCATATCCATACTAGAGTTTTCAGAAAGTAGATAACCAATGCATTGCCCATCCTGCAAGGTTGCTATAAGCAGGAGGCTATCATGCTCAATTCGTAAATAATCCTTAAGTTTGAGCGTATATTGTTGTTCCTGGCAACAATTTAAACTGATTTGAGCAAAAAGCATGCACAAATCCTTATATTTGGCACCTACTGTAAATTATGGGAATAAGATCTTTTTTAAGTAAACCTTTGGCTGCATGGGTGGCAGCTGACACTAGAAAATGGGCTTCCGCACCTGAAGCAACACAAGAAACAGTATTGCAAAATTTGGTTTCTGGCGCTAAAAACACGGTTTTTGGTAAAGATCATGGCTTTGATGGTATTAAAAACTATGAACACTTCAAGCAGCAGGTACCAGTACGTGATTATGAGGATTTAAAGCCTTATGTAAACAGGGTAGTAGAAGGTGAAGAAAATATACTCTGGAAAGGAAAGCCGGTTTACTTTGCCAAAACGTCAGGTACTACGTCAGGCACCAAGTATATTCCTATCACCAAAGAGTCCATTCCCAATCATATCAACAGTGCCCGAAATGCTATTTTAAGCTATGTGCATGAAACCGGAAAGTCCCGGTTCCTGGACAAAAGCCTTATTTTTTTATCAGGTAGCCCCGAAATGGTAAAGAAAAACGGTATTTATGTAGGCCGCCTGTCGGGTATTGTAAATCATCATGTACCAGGTTATTTGCGCACTAACCAAAAACCTTCTTACCAGACCAATTGCATAGAAGATTGGGAAGAAAAACTCGAAAAGATCATTGATGAGACCATAGATGCCGATATGTCCCTGATTTCTGGTATACCGCCATGGGTACAAATGTATTTTGACAGGATCCAGGCGCGCACCGGTAAAAAGATAAAGGATGTATTTCCAAACTTTGATCTGTTTATTTATGGAGGAGTAAATTTCGAGCCCTACCGTAAAAAGCTGTACGATTCTATTGGCAAACGCATTGATTCTATAGAGACTTACCCTGCCTCGGAGGGTTTTATTGCCTACCAGGACTCTCAGAAGAAAGAAGGCCTGCTAATGCTGCTTAACAGCGGTATATTTTACGAGTTTATACCCGTTGAAGAGTTTTTTAACCCAAACCCCACCCGTTTAAGCATCGGGCAGGTAGAACTGGGTAAAAACTATGCGGTTGTAATGAATACCAATGCTGGTTTATGGGGCTATTCTATTGGAGATACGGTTAAATTTGTATCTACCAAACCCTATAGAATAGTTGTAACAGGCCGTATCAAGCATTTTATTTCTGCTTTTGGCGAGCATGTAATAGCCGAAGAGGTAGAAAAGGCAATGCGCTATGCTATGCAGTATCATCCTGAAGTTGAGTTGGTTGAGTTTACAGTAGCGCCTCAGGTTACGCCTGCAGATGGTTTGCCTCACCACGAGTGGCTGATCGAGTTTGCAAAAAAACCAGCCAATATGCCTGCTTTTGCACGCCGTATAGACGAACATTTACGTAAGCTGAATGTTTATTATGATGACTTGATCTCTGGAAGTATTTTACAAACTCTGCAGATTGTACCGCTTAAAAGAGAAGCATTTATAGATTATATGAAATCGCAGGGTAAACTTGGAGGGCAAAACAAAGTGCCCCGCTTATCTAACGATCGCAAAATTGCTGACGAACTTGTAAAGTACAGAGGCTGATTTATTTGATTTTACACATTGCATGACCATACCTAAACAAACATTACCGCATGCAGCACCCAAACGTGTGGCAATATTAGGGTCTACAGGCTCTATTGGCACACAAGCGCTTGAGGTGATACAGGCACATCCTGACCGCTTTGAGGTAGAAGTACTTACTGCTCAGAATAATGCAGATTTACTTATTGAGCAAGCTGGCCAATTTAAACCCAATGTGGTAGTAATAGGCAACGAGTTATTGTACGACAAAGTGTTTGCAGCCCTTGACCCGCTTGATATAAAAGTATATAGTGGCCATTCAGCGCTGGCATCGGTAGTGGAAATGGAGTCGGTAGATATTGTACTTACCGCCCTGGTTGGCTACTCGGGCTTGCTGCCTACTTTGCGTGCCATTGAGGCCGGAAAACCTATTGCACTAGCCAATAAGGAGACTTTAGTAGTAGCTGGTGAAATTGTAACCCAGCGTGCTGCCGCCAAAGGAGTAAATATATATCCGGTTGATTCGGAACATTCTGCTATATTTCAATGTATGGTAGGTGAGTTCCACAATCCCATAGAGAAAATAATACTTACTGCTTCAGGCGGACCCTTTAGGGGAAAGGATATACAATTTTTGAGTACAGTTACCAAAGCCCAGGCTTTAAAGCACCCCAATTGGGAGATGGGCGCAAAAATTACCATCGATTCGGCCACACTTATGAACAAAGGGCTGGAGGTTATAGAAGCCAAATGGCTTTTTGGCCTTAAGGCAAGCCAGATAGAGGTGGTGGTGCATCCGCAATCTATTATACACTCGATGGTGCAGTTTGAAGATGGCAGCATTAAAGCACAAATGGGCCTTCCGGATATGAAGTTACCTATTCAGTTTGCCCTGAGTTATCCCGACAGGCTTACTTCTAAATTTCCTCGATTTGATTTTACGAAGTACCCAAGCCTTACTTTTGAGGAACCTGACAGAAAGACATTCCGTAACCTGCAGCTGGCTTTTGATGCTTTGGAACAGGGAGGCAACATGCCTTGCATCATAAATGCAGCAAACGAAATAGCTGTGGCCGAATTTTTGAAAGAGAATATTGGTTTCCTTCAAATATCAGATATAATTTCAGATTGTATGGCTAAAGTACCGTATATAGCAAAGCCGAATTATGAAGATTATGTGAAGACTGATGCAGAAACACGGCGTATAGCCAGCCAAATGGCTACAAAACAACTTATTTAATACAAAACAATTATAAATGGATGCATTAGTAATGGCGGGCCAGCTGATCCTGGGCCTATCAATCCTGGTAGGGTTGCATGAGATGGGTCACTTGTTGGCAGCTAAGTATTTCGGAATGAGGGTAGAGCAGTTTTCTATTGGTTTTCCTCCTAAACTTTTCGGTATAAAACGTGGTGAAACAGAGTATTCTATAGGTGCTATTCCTTTAGGAGGCTTTGTAAAGATTTCTGGTATGATTGATGAGTCGCTGGACCTGGACTCTATGGACCGCGAGCCCGAAGAATGGGAATTTCGTGCTAAACCCGCCTGGCAGCGGCTTATTGTTATGGCTGGTGGTATTATAGTAAATATACTGGTTGGTATACTTATTTTTGTACTTATTACTTACTCGCAGGGCGAAGAGTACCTGCCGGCCTCAGAAGCCAGGTATGGCATTGTTGCTGAAGACCTTTGGGAAGAGATCGGCCTGCGTACCGGCGATCGTATTGTAGAAGTAAACGGCCAGCCTTACCAGAATTTTAGCGAAATACACAGCAATGATGTACTGCTGGCAAGCAATAGCTTTTATACAGTAGAGCGTAATGGTGAGCTGATCAGAATACCAATTCCTAATAACTTTATAGAAAAGCTTTCCGAAACAAAGGGTAGAAGAAGCCTTGAACCGGTAATGCCTTTTAAGATCGGAGCAGTAGATCCAAACATGGAAGCTGGCAGAATAGGTTTGCAGCCCGGTGATCGGATAGTGGAAATGAACGGTACTCCTATTAACTTTTATCACGAATTCCAGGCAGTAGTAAGAGAAAATAAAGGACAGACTATCTCCCTGGTAATAGACCGAAACGGGGAAAGAATACAGAAACAAGCTACACTAAGTGAAGAGGGAATGTTGGGCTTTCGTCCAGATATTCTGCTAAACTACTCTGTGCTTAATTACTCTTTTGCAGAATCGATTCCTAGGGGTGCTGCAGAAGCATTTAATGTGGTCTACCTTAACATTCAGGGTTTTGCAAAGATATTCCGTGGTGAAGTGTCGGCTTCTAAATCGCTGGGTGGTCCTATAATGATTGCGCAAATGTTCGGGGGTACCTGGAACTGGCTTCGCTTCTGGCACCTGGTAGGTTTGTTGTCTATGGTGCTTGCATTTATGAATGCCCTACCTATCCCTGCCCTGGATGGCGGCCACATGACCTTGCTTTCATATGAAATGATTTCTGGTCGTAAGCCCTCTGATAAGTTCCTGGAAGTTTCACAAAAGATCGGTATGGTACTTCTGCTAGGCCTTATGGCCTTTGTAATCTTTAATGATGTATTTAAGTTGATTTTTTAAATTAACATAGCATTTTTGCTTTACAAAGCCTCCTGCATAACAGATTTGCAGGAGGCTTTTTCTTTTTCTGCGATTTTAACTTTGATCTTACAAGCGCCATTCCGCTGCATAGCAGATCCCTTTTTTTGTAATAGATTTGTATAAACGGCCTCCCGAAAAGAGGGGCTTTTACTTTTCTAATCCAATTCCAACGCGCTATGAGTAAAAAGCTACTGCTGCTTGTGTGTATGTTTCTGGTGTTCAGCACATTAAAGGCTTCTTCCTTTGAGGTTCCCTTTGATTCAGTAGGGGTTACTACCCTAAACGGCAAGAAGCATATCCTTTACCTGGTGTCTCCGGGCGAAACGATATACCGCATTTCTACCCAGTATCAAGTAGCGGTTTCTGAACTGATGGAAACCAACCCGGACCTTGAAAATGGATTAAAGACCGGGCAAATTATCCAGATTCCCTATTACCCGGAATTAATAGCCACTTACCGTAAAAAAGTTGCTGCTACCTTACCTGCCCAGCCAGAAACTGTAAATGCACCTAAACTGGCAGCCGTAACAGAACCTGGTGATACCCTCATACATATTGTGCAGCCAGGCGAAACACTGTATGGTTTATCCCGCAAATATGGAGTAAGTGTAGAGGAGCTTAAAATGGCTAATAATTGGGATTTAAAAGCAGGACAGGAGTTGGTTATACCTAAGTCTAAAGAAAAGAAGCCTTCTGATGAGCAAAGAGCAGTAGTTACACCAAAAGATGAAAAGCCTGTTACGGGTCGTATTCAAAACCCGACAGTGCCTCCATTAGCGGCAGGTGATCCGGGTAGAAGATCTGCTGAGGCCGCTAAAAATACAGATGCAGATAAGAAGGCTGAGCCAGAAAAGAAAACGGTTGTAGTTAAAGCAGATCCTGTTGTAACGCGCCAGGATAGTTTACGCATGGTTCAGCAAAAAGCTCAGCCCGCTCCTGTAACGCACGCCGCGCTGGAAGATAATGCAAAGCGAATATTAGTTATTCCTTTTGATCCTTACCTGTATTTTTCTGATGCTGATGATGAAATTGCTGCACGCTCTAAGATGCCCAGGCAAAAAGTAAGGCAAATATTTAGAAGGCGGCTAAATGTATTAATTGCCCCCAGGGGATATGAAACTATACATTTGCTGGGAGGGACCTCCCGCGATTCGTTAATGGATATTAACCGTATCTATAGCTCGGTAACCTACAATTACCAGGATATACTGTATAGCGAGGCCTCACTACAGAAAGGTGGCCCTAACGGAATAGAACTGGGGGCTCCGCCAGAAAAAAGTTGGGTAGAAAAACAAAAGGAAAAAATGGTTTCTGTACAAAACGCCTCTAGGCCTAAGCTGCCCAAAGACCATGGTCGCTATTTTGGTGTTAAGATTAATGATCCTGAGTTTTTTCCTTACTTTAACCAAAAGTACAACATTACCTATTACGTGTTTATAAACCAGTTCGAGGTAAAAACCAATTATGAGCATTGCCTTGATAGAGCTGCCCAAGACTATGAAAGGAACTTTGTAGCCCATTTCTCCATTTTCGATAATACCGGCAAACAAATTGCAGGTAATAAGGTGAAGATCTTCTACAACTCCAATTCGAACTCTATCTTTCAGATTGTAAATGATAATATGCAAAAAATGGCAGATGCTATTCTGGCCGAATTGCCGCGTCAGTAAGAAACTGGGTGTTTTGTTTCTGGGTATGCTGGCTCTTATGAGCCTGGGAGCAGCTGTTTTTCACGACTTCCATTCTAGCATAACCGAACTTGAGTTCAATACTGCCAGTGGCAAGTATGAGGTTGCTATTCGTGTATTTACCGATGACCTGGAAACAGCTATAAACGCGCAGCATAAAGGAGCTAAACTGGTAGTTGACAAAGGTACTGGTGCCGATGTGCATATTGGCAGTTACATGCAAAAGGCTTTTACCATTATGGATAAAGGCCAGAAACCAAGGCCTGCTAGTTTTATAGGCAAAGAGCTGGATGGAGAAGTTACCTGGGTATATATGGAAGTAGAGGGCGTAACTAACCCACAGGAAATTATTATTTTTAATGCTATACTGATAGATACCTTTGAGGACCAGAAAAACATTGTAAACTGTAAAATAAAGGGAGCCAAGAAAAGCTTTTTATTTGACAGAAAACATCAAAAGTATGCTTTTTAAAAATTATAAGTCATAAAAAAGAGAGCCGGTTTTAAAAC
>FPIC01029817.1_pt1 | contig 71761 bp, 66 predicted proteins | sample 1504481 | NCBI WGS metagenome assembly FPIC01 (sample SAMEA4475357, study PRJEB15587) | soil metagenome | biome: Soil; feature: Field | place: India | collected 2015-03-11 | depth 0 m
CTATGTAGGGCAGGTTTTGCTGGCTGGCAGTAGATTGATTAGTAGGCATTGGGTAATAGTAGGGTGTTTAAGAAATTTTATTTTTGATAACAGGGAAAATCGTTTTGTATTGTTAAGCCTTAAGGTAAAATATATGGATTACACTACCTGCAGCTTTTAAATATATAGATAAATTTTAATTATAAAAAAGTGTATAAGGTACCTGCATAAAAAAACCGCCCTACTTTAAGTAAGGCGGTTAATTAAAACAGGGTAATTTAGTTATTAGCCACTTAAACCTTGTTTTACCCATTTTGCAATAGTAACTGTTCGTTTTGCCTGATGTACAGCAGATGCCTTTATTTCATCTGTAAGGTTGCCTTCGCCAGCTGTTACACTAGTACCGTAAGGGTTACCTCCCGAAGCAAAAATTACTTTATCTGTATAGCCAGGAGAGGCTACAATAGCGCCCCAATGGTGCATTATATTGTAAAGAGTTAGCAGGGTAGATTCCTGCCCGCCATGAGGGTTGCTGGCGCTGGTCATACCGGTAACTACTTTATTTGCTAATTTGCCAGTAAACCATAAGCCGCCGGTAGTATCTAAATATTGCTTAAGCTGTGCCGGTATATTACCATAGCGGGTCGGTGCGCTAAATACAATTGCATCAGCCCATTCCAGGTCATCCAGGGTAGCAGTTGGTACGTCTTTCGTTGCTTCTGCGTGGGCTTTCCAGGCAGGGTTTGCTTCAATTGCAGAGTCAGGGGCAATTTCAGGTACTTTTACAAGCCTTACTTCTGCACCGGCTTCTTTACCTCCTTCTGCAGCCCATTGTGCCAATTGGTAATTGGTACCTGTAGAACTATAATAAATTACGGCAAGTTTTACTGACATAGTTTTTTTGTTTTGAGGTATAAAAAATAAAACCAAATGATCTTTACATACAGCATATATGTATTAAAATAGCATATGCTTATATTAATGTATGTACATATATTTTTTACGGAATCTCTGTACAGATGTTAAGCAAGAAAGGCTCTTATATTTTAAAAGCTTTGTCCGGTTTTAAAACCTGGCAGCCACAATACGTAAATCCTATACAGTAATACGGGATAGCAGAAAGAAAAGAAGTTATAATAATGCTATTGTATTGTATATTATTAAGAACTATCTTTAAAATAGTAGGACATTTTTGAAACTATACTATGGAAAATACTTATAAACCCATTAGCAGAGAATACTATTCTACTTTGCAAACTATGGTGCAGGAGCAGGAATATCTTCGCGTTCAGTACTATACAGATATCAATGAGTTCATATCTACCCGGGCTTTACTAAAAGGAATTGTAAAAAAAGATGATGTAGAGTATTTGCAGTTTGCCAATGGAGAAGCAGTGCGCCTGGATCGTCTGGTGAGGGTAGGTTCCCATGCTGCACCTGGCTATGACGAGGGCTATTTTAAATGCGACTTGTAAATAAATAATTGCTTTTGCCCCATACAATTTTGACATCAACATCGTTATAAGCAGGCTTGCCTGGAAAATTTTATAACTAATTTGAGAGCATCGAGCTTTATTTTTTGTTGTATATTATTCTCATACCATATATTTGATAATGCTTGTTGAGGAAAATATACAAGCAATGTTACTAAAAACTTCTATAAACATATGTTTTTCAATATCTTAAAACGGAGATCCCAGCAACTGCTCATGTGTGCAGCCTTGCTTGTGGCCATACAGGCTTGCAGAAAGCCGGAAGAAGCTCCGCAGCCTGTAGAAACCAATGAAAACACCAAAGTAAATAACTGGATTTACGGTGTTATGAGCGACTTGTATTACTGGAATAAGAGCCTGCCGGCAAATCCTAACAAAAACGCTGCTCCCAATACATTTTTTGACAGGTTGCTTAAAAAGCCAGATGACCGTTTCTCCTTTATCACACCCGATTATGATGCTTTGATCGGTTCATTATCGGGCGTAACCAAAGAAGCTGGTTATGAATTTAACCTGTACCTGGAATCTGAAGGAAGCAGTAATGTGATTGCACAGATAGTATATATCAAAGAAAACTCTCCGGCTAAAGCTGCCCAATTAATGAGGGGAGATGTTATTTATAAAATAAACAATACCCAGATTACCACAAGTAATTACAGGTCATTGCTTGGCCAGATGGGATCTAACCATACGGTTGACTACCGCAGGTATGACGTAGCCACTAAAGGCTTTAAAGATCAGCCACAGGTGGCTTTAGAGGCTGTAGTGCTACCAGAAAACCCTAATTACATTAGCAAGGTAATAGAAGCCGAAGGAGAAAAAATAGGGTATTATATGTATAACTTCTTTGCTCCTGGTACAGATAATAATGACAGAACATACGACAATGAAATGAGCCAGATCATTAGCCAATTTAAAGCACAGGGCGTAAAGCACCTTGTACTTGATTTGCGCTATAATGGTGGTGGATATGTATCGTCTGCCGTTAACCTGGCCAGTCTTATTGGCAGGGGAGTAGATAACTCAAAAATATTTTATAAAAACGAATATAACCCCGATGTTCAGAAAGAGATATTAAACGACCCAAGGTATGGGGAAGACTTTTTAACAACTAAGTTTGTTAATAAGCCTGAGAACATTGGTAACCAACTTACCGGTAAATTAATTGTGTTGGTAAGTGGTGGAACGGCCTCTGCCAGCGAGTTGGTTATTAATGGCTTAAGGCCGTTTATGGATGTAACTATCATTGGTGAGAAAACAACTGGTAAAAATGTGGGTTCTATTCCGATAGAAGATGAAAAAGACCCTAATAACAAGTGGGGTTTATTGCCTATTGTGTTCAAGTCATTCAACAGCTTGGGTCAGTCAGATTATGGTGAGGGCTTTACTCCCAACATTACCGTAAGAGAATCATCAGAAAGATTACGCCCTTTAGGTGAGCCTACAGAAATAATGCTTAGAAAAGCAATTGAGCATATAACAGGTAAGCCTATTCCTGTGCCTGAAAGTAGCATGGGTAGCGGAGCGCAGGCTAGGGTTGCGGCTCCGGAGGTAATTGGCCGTAGCCTTGACCGTACCGTACGGCAAGGGCAGTTAATTGATAATACAAAACCTGCTGATGCCTATAGATTCTTGCTGAAACAAAATTTATAAGCGTTAATAAAAAAAGCCTGGTTCTTAGTAAGAACCAGGCTTTTTTTATTTAAAATGAAATGGACATTGGGTAAGCCTAGAAGCACGGACAGGCGCATGGGTGTGCCTTACATTGGTCATTATAAACTTGCTTTTTGGAAATGAAGGCATTCTGTCCAGGTCATACCCCAGGTCTTGCTCAGGTACATCATAGGTAAGGTACTTGTTCAGGAAATCAAGAGCTACCTTCATGGTTTCTAATGTAATCCACTCGCCCGGGCAGCGATGGCCCACATTATGATACCCGCCGCCTTGTGGAATAAGGTCGTGCGGACTTTCTTTCCAGTGGCTGAAGCGCTCGGGGTAAAACTCCCCGGCATTTTTCCAAAGCTGTTCATCGTGCAGTGTTCCATATACATCCATAATAGCCATTCGGCCTTTTTTAATTTTATAACCCTGCCACTCAAAATCCTTGCGCGTAATGGCTCCTAAAACAGGTACAAAAGGGTAATACCTGCGGATTTCCTGCACAAAATACTCAGCCAGGGTGCCATCATCATCGCGCAGCAACTTTTCTTTATAATGCGGATATTTATATAAAGCCAGGGCAATAAAGGCAACGTAAGTGCAAACAGCAACGGCAGGGCGAATGCCGTTCAAAATTTCTACAGCTGTAAAACGCTCATCCATCAGGTTGCCATCCAGGCCGCGGTGCATACTTACAATGTACATGGTAGTATCTTTGCGGGGGTGTAATCGGCCTTCTCGTACCTGCCGTATCAAGCGGATCATCCATTTTTCAGCACGGTTGCGTGCTCTTTTACCTTTTATATGCCTTGTGCCAATTCCTGCGCCAAAGGCATCAATCATTTTCCAGAAATCGCGGGTTCTTTTCTTAACCTCTTCTTCTTTTAAAGGTACACCACTCCAGGTACACATGGCCCTTGTAATTAGCTCTTTTACCTCATCCATTAATACAACCTCCTGCATCTGTTCCCATTTCTCTGCGAAATCCTGCCACTCCTGGGCCATCAGGTAAGACAGGTGCTTCACTTTTTCTTCGGTCATTAATTGCATAAACATTTTTTTACGGTGCTTATGCTCGGCATCATCCTGCATGTGTATGCTATCGCGCCCCATCAGGGTGTTCTGTATTTTTTTAGGTATAGCCCCATGGCGCTTCATGTATTGCTCACTAAAAAAGATCTTGGCTGCCTCTTCACCATGCAGAACCAAGGCCTTTTTGCCCATAAACCGGGTGCGGTATATATCTGTTTTGTGTTTGTGAAAACGCTTATGCAAAAAAGGATAGCCTTTCAGGAAAAGAGGTAAAGTACTGTCAAGGTTTTTATCGCGTGGTATTTTTTTCATAGCATGCGCAGGTTTAAGTGTGTGGAAGTAAAAAAAACAGAGGCTTTCTGGCGAACTTGTTTACCTGGCCAGTGTAAAATGGCATAAAGTACGCGGGCAGATATATAAGTAGCGCTGTGTAGTTATAAGGTACGGCCGGCTAGCCGGCGGGTTGTGGAGGTTGTATATTGTCTTTATTGTCAGGGTAATAGGTTTTGCATAACCTTATTACTTTTTAGCAAAATTTTATTTACACCACTACCTAACGTTTGTTAGGAAAAAGATCTTTAGTATATTGGCACAACAAACCACCACACTTTTACTACTTATGTTACAAAACTTTACCAAACGCTTACAGTTACGTAAGTCTCAGAGCAAGCCTTTCGGAGAAAAGCTTGTTCCTACCTTTTCCAGGATTCCCTTTTCAAAAGAGAAACTGGTTGAAGCGGGCCTGTCGCCTGAGGATTGTAAAGAAATTGAGACGCTGTATAAAACGCACCCCAATACGGGTACACGTAAGCGCAGCTTTAACTTTTTGTAGTAATCTGTATCTTAGCCCTTTTGGGCTAAGATACTTTTATAACGTATAGGTTCACTATTTCAATGAGCAAGTTCCATAAAGTAAAGATCAAGCGGATTACCCGCGAAACCCACGATTGCGTAACCGTGTCGCTGGATGTGCCAGCCGAACTGAAAGATACCTTTCGTTATACCCAAGGCCAGTACCTTACCTTCAGGCGCCAGTTTGAGGGCGAAGAGCTGCGCAGGTCGTACTCTATATGCTCCAGTCCGCTGGAAAACGAGTGGACAGTAGCTATTAAAAAAGTACCTGAAGGGCGTTTTTCCGGCTATGCCAATGAGGCGCTTCAGGTAGGCGAGGAGCTGGAGGTAATGCCACCTATGGGTCGCTTTTATACCGAACTCCACCCCGATAATGAGAAGCTTTATGTAACCATAGCAGCAGGCAGCGGCATTACACCAATTATTTCCATTATTAAAACTATACTGCTCACAGAACCTAAGAGCCAGGTATACCTTATATATGGTAATAAGGGCCGTAATTCTATCATATTTAAGGAAGAGATAGAGGCGCTTAAAAATAAGTACCTCAATCGCCTTAGCGTTTACCACATTCTTAGCCGCGAGCATGGCGATACCGAAATACTGTTCGGCCGTATTGACAAGCAGAAAACGCAGCTCTTTTTAAATAAGATTATTAAGCCTGAGTCGATTGACGAGTGTTTTATCTGCGGGCCGGAAGAGATGATCTTTGGCGCCAAAGAAGCCTTGATTGAAGCGGGTGTGGATAGCAAAAAGGTACACTTCGAGCTGTTTACTGCAGCCGATGCCGGTAAAAAAGGAGCGGCCCGCAAAGAGCGCCCTGCAGGCGAAGAAGACCGCAAAAGTAAAGTTACTGTAAAAATGGATGGCAATGTATTGATGCTGGACATGTCGTACTACGGTAATACCATTTTAGATGCTGCCATGGAAAGTGGTGCCGATATGCCTTACTCCTGCAAAGGAGGGGTATGTAGTACCTGCCGGGCCAAAGTGGTAGAAGGCGAGGTTGAAATGGATATAAACTATTCGCTGGAGCCTGAAGAGGTAGCAGCCGGTTATGTGCTTACTTGCCAGGCCCGCCCATTAACAGAAAAAGTTATTGTAGACTTTGATCAATAAGCTGCGTTATAAACCTAACGGTCGTTAGCTTTGTTATAAAGATATGGAAACACTCATAGATAAATCATTAGAAGAAAGATTTGAGGAGAAGATTGCCAGCGAAATCAGGATTGAGCCGAAAGACTGGATGCCTGAGAAGTACCGCAAAACCCTGATCCGCCAGATCTCGCAGCACGCCCACTCTGAAATTGTGGGTATGCTGCCCGAAGGCAACTGGATTACGCGTGCCCCTTCGTTAAAGCGTAAGGCCATTCTGCTCTCTAAGGTGCAGGACGAAGCCGGCCATGGCTTGTACCTGTACAGTGCTGCCGAAACCCTGGGTGCCTCCCGCGACCAGATGTTGGCAGACCTGCACTCGGGCAAAGCAAAGTATTCAAGCATCTTTAACTACCCAACTTTATCGTGGGCCGATATCGGGGCCATTGGCTGGCTGGTAGATGGTGCTGCTATTATGAACCAGGTGCCGCTTTGCCGTACCTCGTATGGTCCGTATGCCCGTGCTATGGTAAGGGTATGTAAGGAAGAAAGCTTTCACCAGCGCCAGGGTTTTGAAATTATGATGGTGCTTTGCAACGGTGCACCTGCCCAGAAAAAAATGGCCCAGGAAGCCTTTAACCGTTGGTGGTGGCCTACCCTCATGATGTTTGGCCCTAAGGATGAAGAATCTCCGAATACGGAGTTGTCTATGCGCTGGAAAATCAAGCGCTTTACCAACGATGAGCTACGCCAGCGTTTTGTGGATATGATGGTGCCACAGGCTGAGTTCTTAGGCCTAACCGTACCCGATAAAGACCTGAAGTGGAACCCTGCCAAAAATGATGGCAAAGGTGGATATGACTTTGGTGAAATTGACTGGGATGAGTTCTGGAATGTGGTAAAAGGGAATGGCCCTTGTAACAAAGACCGCCTGGCCACCCGCGTAAAAGCGCACGAAGAAGGTGCCTGGGTACGCGAAGCTGCGCTGGCCCATGCCGAAAAAAGAGCACAGCGCGAAGCCGAAGCTGCTAAGGTTGCCTAAACAAGAAACAATACACTACAGAGATGGGAGGAAGGAGATAGGAGATAGGGTCCGCAGTCATGATAGCGAATCCTGATTCCCATCACTCATATACTAACTCACACAATCACTCATTGATTTAAATTATGTCACAGAAAGAATGGCCGCTATGGGAAGTCTTCATCAGAAGCAAACAAGGCCTTGATCATAAACATGTAGGCAGTCTCCATGCCGCTGATGCCGAAATGGCCATACAGAACGCCCGCGATGTATATACCCGCCGCATGGAAGGGGTAAGCATCTGGGTGGTAGAGTCCAGGCATATCCATGCCTCTAATCCCGATGATGCTGCAGCGTTTTTTGAACCTGCCAACGATAAGGTGTATAGACACCCTACCTTTTACGATGTGCCACAGGAAATTAAGCACATGTAATGCGTATGGAAGGAGCCGCAACGATTAATACCCCCAACTATAGCCCGGAGCTGCGCCAGCAGGTGCTGAACTACACACTGCAACTTGCCGATACCAGTTTTATACTGGGTCATCGCCTGTCGGAGTGGTGTGGGCACGGGCCTATTCTGGAGCAAGACCTGGCCATGTCTAACATTGCCCTTGATTTGATTGGCGAAACCCGCAGCCTGTACCAGTATGCTGCTGAGCTGGAAGGCCAGGGCCGTACCGAAGATGATCTTGCTTACCTGCGCGATGCAGTAGAGTACAAAAACCCGCTGCTGGTAGAAATGCCCAATGGAGATTTTGCCGATACTATAATGCGTCAGTTTATTTTTGATGTATATCATTATTATTTCTTGCAGCAGCTGCAACACTCACCCGATGCACGCCTGGCTGCTATTGCTGCCAAATCGTTTAAGGAAGTGAGCTACCATATTAAGTGGAGTTCTGAGTGGGTAATACGCCTGGGCGATGGCACCGAAGAGAGCAAACGCAGAATAGAAAAAGCGGTAGATGCCCTTTGGATGTACTCGGGCGAGCTGTTTATAATGAGTGCCACCGAAAAATCCCTGTTTGAACAAGGCTTTATTCCTGACTACAGCATAGTAAAAGAGCAGTGGGAAGAGTATGTAGCAAAGATATTTGCGGAAGCTACCCTTACCGTACCCCAAGGCATATTTATGCAAAAGGGTGGTAAAGAGGGCAGGCATACTGAGCACCTGGGTTATGTATTGGCCGAGCTGCAATACCTGCAACGCACATTTCCTGGTTTAGAGTGGTAAATTAAAAGCAATGGTACACACGGAAGAACAAATCTGGCAATACCTGGAAGATGTATCGGACCCTGAAGTGCCGGTGCTCAGTGTGGTAGACCTGGGCGTAGTTCGTGCTGTACAGGTAGAAGGCAATACGGTACAGGTAACCATTACACCCACCTATTCCGGCTGTCCGGCCATGGATACCATTTCTGCCGATATTAAACAAAAGCTTAAGAACGAGGGCTTTGAGCACGTTAGCATTAACATGCAGCTAAGCCCTGCCTGGACCACCGACTGGATGTCGGAAGAAGGAAAACAAAAACTGGAAGCCTATGGCATCGCACCGCCGGTAGAGCCAAGTAGCGATATTAACGCACTTTTTGGCAAAGAAACCACCGTACGCTGCCCGCTTTGTAAATCAGAAAATACCAAATTGGTTAGTCAGTTCGGCTCCACGGCCTGCAAAGCCTTACACCAGTGCAACGATTGCCTGGAGCCTTTCGACTATTTTAAATGCCTCAGATAACCCTATGTCTCAGAACAACTCTATTCAATACAGCCTATCGGCTGGGGTAGCAACCATTACCCTTAACAGGCCCGAAGTTTTTAACAGCTTTAACGAGCCCATGGCACTTGCCTTGCAACAAACTCTGCGCGATATAGCAGAAAATGCAGACGTAAGAGCAGTGGTATTAACGGGCGAGGGTAAGGCTTTTTGTGCCGGCCAGGATCTTGCTGCCGCTACCGCCCCCGATAGCCTCGAAATTTCAGAAATTGTAGTGAAGCAATATAACCCTATAGTAAGGCAGATCCGTGAGCTGGAAAAGCCGGTAATAGCTGCCGTAAACGGAGTGGCGGCAGGAGCGGGTGCCAACCTGGCCCTGGCCTGCGATATTGTAGTAGCCAGGGAGTCTGCATCGTTTATACAGGCCTTTAGCAAAATTGGCCTTATTCCCGATAGTGGAGGTACTTACTTTTTGCCGCGCCTGGTGGGTATGCAGCGCGCCAGTGCCCTTATGATGACAGGAGATAAGGTAAGCGCCCGGGAAGCTCTTGACATGGGCATGCTGTATAAAGTATTTGCAGACGATGCCTTTGAGAGCGAGGTAACTGCCCTGGCACAGAAAATGGCCCAGATGCCTACCAAAGGCCTGGCCTATACCAAGCAGTTGCTTAACCAGTCGTTTAACTCCAGCCTGGAAGAGCAATTAGGGCATGAGGCCACCTGGCAAAGCAAAGCCGGCAGCACCCACGATTTTAAAGAAGGTGTGCAGGCCTTTGTAGAAAAACGTAAACCTAACTTTACAGGCCAATGATTGCAGTAGGTATAATAGGCAGCGGAGCCATGGGCTCTGGTATAGCGCAGGTAGTGGCCACCGCCGGGCACGAAGTATATGTGCTTGATAAAAATGGGGAAGCCCTGCTACGTGCCGGCCAGAACATAAAAGCCTCCTTAAAAAAACTGGTGGCTAAGGAAAAAATTACAGATGCACAAAGCGAAGAGATCTATAGCCGCATACACCTGGTAAAGGAAATGAATGCCTTTGCCAAGTGTGGATTGGTGCTTGAGGCAATTGTGGAAGATCTGCAGGTAAAGCAGGAGGTGTTCAGGGAGCTGGAAAGCCTGGTATCTGCAGACTGCATCCTGGCCAGTAATACTTCATCGCTTTCTATTGCCTCTATTGCTTCGGTGTGCAAACAGCCCGAGCGTTTTATTGGTATCCACTTCTTTAACCCGGCTACTATTATGCAGCTGGTTGAAGTAATACCTGCCGTGCAAACCCGCGAGGGCCTGTCCGAAGAAGTAAAAGAACTTGTAAAATCGTGGGGCAAGGTACCGGTAATTACTAAAGATACGCCCGGTTTTATTGTGAACCGTGTAGCGCGTCCGTTTTATGGAGAGGCCATCCGTATCCTGGAAGAAGGTATAGCAGATGCCCCCACCATAGACTGGGCCATGACCGAGCTGGGAGGCTTTAAAATGGGCCCCTTTACCCTTATGGACTTTATAGGGCACGATGTAAACTATAGGGTTACCGAATCGGTGTTTGCTTCCTTTTTTTATGATCCGCGTTATAAGCCTTCTTTTACACAGAAGCGCCTTTTTGAAGCAGGTTACCTGGGCCGCAAAACCGGCAGGGGTTTTTACAATTATGCAGAAGGTGCCCCGCAACCCGAACCTAACAAAGATGAGGAACTGGGCCGCCAGATCCTGAACCGCATTATTGCCATGCTTATCAATGAGGCAATAGATGCGCTGCACCTTAATGTAGCCTCTAAAGAAGACCTGGAGCTGGCCATGATGAAAGGTGTAAACTACCCCAAAGGCTTATTGTGGTGGGCCGATGAACTGGGCCTGCAACATGTACTCGATACGCTCGATGGCCTCTATGAAGAGTATCATGAAGATCGCTACCGTACCAGCCCTTTGCTGAGAAAGATGGTAAAGAACGGTCAAACTTTTTTTCAGTACGAAAAAGCGTAAATTGCTATTGCAGGCAGGAGTGGAAAATACTGAATCCGTTTCTGAGCATGATAAACGCAATACTCAAATAAGATATAACCTGGCTGCAGGCTATTGCCGTAGCCAGGTACTAACCCTAATGTTATGAAGCAAGCATATATTATAGATGGCATCCGTACCCCTATAGGCAACTTTGGGGGGGCATTAGCTACCGTAAGGCCCGATGACCTGGCTGCCCTTGTAATAAAAGAAATATTAAACCGTAATGCCTCTGTAGACCCCGAAGCCATTGCTGAGGTGCTACTGGGCTGCGCCAACCAGGCTGGTGAAGACAACCGCAACGTAGCACGTATGTCGGCCCTACTGGCGGGTTTACCCTTTTCTGTACCGGGCGAAACCCTTAACCGTCTGTGTGCCTCCGGCCTTTCGGCTGCCGTAGCAGCCAGCCGAGCCATACAGTGTGGTGATGGCAATTTGTACATTGCCGGTGGCGTAGAAAACATGACCCGCGGCCCCTGGGTAATATCCAAAACCAGCACGCCTTTTGGCCGCGATGCCCAAATGTTTGATTCCAGCTTTGGCTGGCGCTTTGTAAACCCTAAAATGCACGAGCTGTTTGGTACCGATGGCATGGGCGAAACCGCAGAGAACCTAGCCGAGCGCGATACCATTACCCGCGAAGACCAGGACCTGTTTGCCCTGCGCTCGCAGCAAAAAGCTACCGAAGCGCAAAAGAGCGGGCGTCTGGCCGAGGAGATTGTGGCCGTACACATACCGCAGCGCAAAGGCGATCCGATTGTATTCGATCAGGATGAGTTTATAAAGCCCACCACTACCCTGGAGGTATTGGCCAAGCTAAAGCCTGCATTCAGAAAAGGGGGTACCGTTACGGCTGGTAATGCCTCGGGCCTTAATGATGGCGCTGCAGCCCTGCTTATGGCTTCTGAAGAAGGAATAAAGCGCTTTGGTTTAACGCCCAAGGCACGCATGGTATCGATGGGGGTAGCAGGCGTAGAGCCACGCATTATGGGTATGGGGCCTATTCCGGCCACGCAGATTGCGCTTAAAAAGGCAGGCCTTACCATGAACGATATTGATATTATTGAACTGAATGAGGCTTTTGCCGCGCAAAGCTTAGCCTGCACAAGAGGCTTAGGCCTGGATGATAATGATCCGCGTGTAAACCCGAATGGTGGTGCCATTGCCCTGGGCCATCCGCTGGGCATGAGTGGCGCCCGTATTTTAAATGCAGCTGCTATTGAGCTACACAAACAAAACAAGCATTATGCATTGGTAACCATGTGCGTAGGGGTAGGGCAAGGCTATGCAGCTATTATCGAGCGTGTATGATCTACGAGTTTAACGGTTATATACCTGTAGTGCACGAAAGTGCCTTTATACATCCGCAGGCTGTAGTTACAGGCAATGTAATTATCGGCAAGCATGTATATGTAGGACCGGGCGCTGCCATACGTGGCGATTGGGGTGAGATCATCATTGAAGATAATTGCAATGTGCAGGAGAATTGCACCATCCACATGTTTCCGGGAACTACGGTACATTTAAAGGAAATGGCTCACATTGGCCATGGCGCTATTATACATGGTGCTACCATTGGCCGCAATGTACTGGTAGGTATGAATACGGTAATTATGGACCGGGTAGTAGTAGGCGATGAGAGCATTGTAGGTGCCCTTAGCTTTATTAAAGCCGATGAGGTAATACCGCCCCGTAGCCTGGTAGTAGGTAATCCACACAAGATTATTAAGCAGGTATCGGATGAAATGATTGCCTGGAAAACCGAAGGCACCAAGGTATACATGGGCTTGCCTGCAGACTGCCATGCTACCCTTAAGCCCTGCGAACCACTGCGCGAAGTTCCTGCTAACAGGCAAAAGCAGGAAGGAAGCTTTAAAACCTGGAACGAAACCAGGGAATAAGAAAGAGTTTAGGGAGATAAAAGTTCAGCAGTTCAGCTAGAGTAAAAGCCAGTACTTTATTACTCAGTTTGTGTTTTACCCAGTTACCTGGCGAAACTTTCACCATTGATTTTAGACAACCAAAATAACCAAGAATATGAGCGCAATATTGCAGAATTATGTAATGGGGCAATGGATGCCCGGTTCTGGACAAGAAAGCGAAATACTGGATGCTGTTACAGGCGAGCATATTTACACCGGCTATAGTGGCGGTGTAGATTTTGATGCCATGATGAAATGGGCACGCAGCAAAGGCAATAAGGCGCTTCGCAAAATGACCTTCCACCAGCGTGGCCAGATGCTAAAAGCTCTTGCCTTTCATTTGCTGGAACGAAAAGAAGAATTTTATAAACTAAGTTACCGCACCGGCGCCACCCGTGCCGATAGCTGGGTAGATATTGAAGGTGGTATTGGGAATCTGTTTGCTTATGCCTCATTACGCAGGCAATTTCCTGATAAGCCCTACCATGTAGAAGATGCCCCCGTAGGCCTGTCAAAAGGAGGTACTTTTATCGGTCATCACATATTGGTGCCCAAAGAAGGTGTTGCTGTGCACATTAATGCCTACAACTTCCCGGTGTGGGGAATGTTGGAAAAAATAGCTGTAAACTTGCTGGCGGGTATGCCTGCCATTGTAAAGCCGGCACCCATCACAGCCTTTCTTACCGAAGCTGTAGTGCGCGAAATCATAGCCTCTGGTATTTTACCCGAAGGCGCCCTGCAGCTGGTAACCGGTACAGGCGAAGGAATTTTAGACCATGTTACTTATCAGGATGTGGTAACCTTTACAGGCTCTGCCCGCACAGGCCGTATTTTGAAAGCACACCCAAGGCTTATTGAAGAGGCAGTACCTTTTACCATGGAGGCCGACTCGCTGAACTGTGCTGTTTTAGGCCAGGATGCTGTGCCCGGCACCCCTGAGTTCGACTTGTTTATTAAAGAAATTCGTAAGGAAATTACAGGAAAAGCGGGCCAGAAATGTACAGCCATAAGAAGAGTACTGGTACCCGAAAGCCTGGTGGAAGATGTGCAGATTGCCCTGGGCAAGGAGCTGTCTAAAACCACCATTGGTAACCCACAGGCCGAAGGAGTGCGCATGGGGGCACTGGTAGGCCGCGAACAACTACAAAAACTACGCGACCAGGTAAAAGAGCTGGCCAAGCAAACGCCCATTGTATATGGCGACATGGAAAAAGTAGAACTGATTGGGGCTGATGCCTCTAAAGGAGCCTTTATTTCGCCTATTGTGCTGCTAAATACAGATCCTTTCCGCTATACCGATACTCACGAAGTTGAAGCTTTTGGTCCTGTAACCACCATTATGCCGTACAAAACCATTGATGATGCTGTGGAGTTAACCAAGCTAGGCAAAGGCTCACTGGTATCATCTATTGCTACCGCAGATCCGGAAATTGCACGGGAATATACCATTGGCGCTGCTACCCACAATGGCCGTATACTGGTACTGAACCAGGAGTGCGCTAAAGAAAGTACAGGTCATGGTTCGCCAATGCCTATGCTGATACACGGTGGCCCGGGCCGGGCCGGTGGAGGCGAAGAAATGGGTGGTGTACGGGGTGTAAAACACTTTATGCAGCGTGTGGCCATTCAAGGCTCACCCAGCATGGTTACAGCCATTACGGGTGTGTACCAGAAAGGAGCCAAACAGGTAGAGTACGATAAGCACCCTTTCCAGAAATATTTTGAAGAACTGGAAATAGGCGAAACCTATACCACGCATAACCACACCGTAACCGAGGCCGACATTGCCAACTTTGCCAATGTATCGGGCGACCACTTCTATGCACACGTAGATGCTACCTCACTTGAAGGTACCCTGTTTGAAGGCCGCGTAGCACATGGCTACTACATACTATCCAAAGCCGCAGGTATGTTTGTACACCCTAAAAAAGGACCTGTACTGCTTAACTACGGCCTGGATGAGGCCCGCTTTACCAAGCCTGTGTACCCCGGCATGACCATTGGTGTAAGGCTTACCTGTAAGGAAAAAGTAAATCAGGAGAAGCGTAGCGAAGAAGATGTAGCCAAAGGCATCGTAAAATGGCTGGTTGATGTATATGACGAAACCGGCGAAACCGTTGCTATTGCCACCATTTTAACCATGGTAAAAAAGAAAAACCAGGAATAGAGGAGTAGGCGATAGGAGGAGGGAGATAGGAGATAGGAGTTGTCTTCCCATCTCTTATCTCCCTTTAAAATCTCTGGGTAGAGTAAATTTTAATTTGTAGATTGACAGAACGATTTTTTGAACCTAATTAATCCCTAATATGGAAACGCAGAATATAGTAGAAGCTGGTAAGGTAGATGTATCTACCGACAAGCTGGGTATTACTACCATTAGTTTCTACCACCCTTCTCATAACTCCCTTCCCGGGGCGGTATTAAACGACCTGGCCAATGCCATCACCAAGGCAGGCCAGGACGAGCAGACCAAAGTCATTATCCTGAAAAGCGAAGGCGACCGTACCTTTTGTGCCGGTGCCAGCTTTGATGAGCTTATTGCCATTGAAAATAAAGAGCAGGGCCTTAAATTCTTTTCGGGCTTTGCCAAGGTTATTAATGCCTGCCGCAAAGCCCATAAAATTATTATTGGCCGGGTGCAGGGCAAGGCCATTGGTGGTGGCGTAGGGGTTGCTGCCTCTACAGACTATTGCTTTGCTACTAAAAATGCAGCGGTTAAGCTTAGCGAGCTGGCTGTAGGTATTGGTCCTTTTGTAGTTGGGCCTGCCGTAGAGCGTAAAATTGGTTTGGCAGCCTTTTCGCAGCTATCGTTGGATGCTACTGAGTTCCGCTCTGCAGAATGGGCCAAAGAGAAAGGCTTGTATGCAGAAGTATATGATAGTATTGATGAAATGGATGAAGCCGTACATGCTTTTGCAGCCAAGCTGGCTTCTTACAACCCAGAGGCCTTAGCCGCTATGAAAGAAGTATTCTGGCATGGCACCGAGCATTGGGGCAACCTGCTGGTAGAAAGAGCCAGCATCAGCGGTACCCTGGTACTTTCTGAATTTACCCGCAATGCCATCCAGAAATTTAAAAGTAAATAGAACATTGGTCAACTTTATAAAACACCATTTTCTGCAAAGGAAATGGTGTTTTTATTTATCCTGATATTTAGATAGCCGATTGTAAGCTGCTTTGTGTTTATTGGCTGGTTGTCAGTTTGTTGGGTTTTGTTTGATGCCTTAATGGAGGCAAATTTGTTAACATTAAATTAATATGCCGGCTATTTGCAAAAGTAAATTTTAAATGCTTAACTTTAATGTGCTTTTATGAAAACCTCACTGAAAATAGCATTTGCCTTCCTCTTTATACTGCTTGGTTTAGCAGCAGGAAAAATGTTGCTTTCAGAGTCCCTTGTTGCTGCAAATAAAGCACAAGTGCAAGGTTCTACCATAACTGCCGGAGAAGACACGAACCTGGATTATCTCTATTATCTCCAGGAAGCCAGCGAGGCAGTAGTTGTGCCTGTACAAACCGTACGGATTATAGCTACACTTATTTTTTTGCTGGTAGGTTATGCGTTTTCGCTTTTCTATTTTAATGTACGCACCAGTATTGCCCTTTCTGTAGCACCACCTTTTGTGCTGCCTGCGCACCTGGTAAATGTTCAGATACACGCCCCTTAGGTTTCTCTTTCATATAGTTGTTTACTGCTTCTGCAGTGGATTTTGTAAATGCCTCCCTGCAGGTACACTCTTGCATTTACCTTATAAAATATTATTTAAAAAAGATCAGCGCTTATAGCATTTGCTTTTAAATGGCTATGCCTTGGCCTGGATACAACTTTAAACTATCATGAAAGAGAGTAAAAAAATGAATTATGATGAGTATAACGATGAAGTAAACTGGAAAGTAGTAGGTCCGATGCTGGCTATAATTACAGTATTGGTGGCCTTCGTTCTTGTCTACCAGTTTATTATCATTTAAAAAAATACGCCTGGCTATGCTCTTATCTTTAAGTTATGTGCTTCTTATAAGATTGTAGAGTAAAACAGGCTAAAAAAGAGAGGTCACCTAATAGGGACCTCTCTTTTTTTATTTTAATTATTATTGCCCGTGTTTTCTGTATATATATGGTATAAATATTCAAGTACTATATCTATGCCTAATACCAATTCTGCAAATGTAATGTTATATTGATGCTTAGAGCCTAAGTAATGAGCCAGAATGTCATTATTATGCAGTGCAAGTAATTGTTCTCTTTTTAAACGTGTAGCTACCCATTTTAAATGTTGTGCTTCATCTACTGCGGTAAGCTGTAGTTGTACCCAACCTGCAGCGCAGGTTATATAGGCAGGCGCATGGGTGAAATTATTTTTTATTATAGTAAGCATGTAAATAAAACCGAATAAAGCACAGCAAATTATAATAGGTCAATGAAAAATGAGTGAAATATTTGGTGCTTTTGCCGGTTAAGGCTGACATTGCAACTGCTTGTTTTGGTAGCCAGGTATGTGTTTTTTAATACTATAAGCAAGCCTGCCTGAATTAAATATTAAAATATCTGTTCAATGTAAATGCCTTTCCTTTTAAAATTCCGGCTGGTTCATGTTGATAGGTTTTTCAATAAAATGGTGTGCAATGTATTCTAGCACTATGTCTATACCTACTACAAGCTCGGCAAAAGTTATAGGATAAAAGTTTTTATAAGTAAGGTAAAAATCCAGAATGCTGTTGCTTTCAAGTCTAAGCAGAAACTCTCGTTTTAGCCTGTTTTTGATCCAGTTTTGTTGATAGGCATCTTCAACATATAATAATTTTTTATAAACCCACGTGGATGCACAAGAGATATGCAGGGGAGCACTGGTAAAGTTATTTTCTAGTAAGGTTAACATTTAGCTGGTTGAAGTAACGTAAATACTGCTTTATATATTATGAATTTAATATCAAATTGCACTATTGTACGTGTCTTTAAGCCTTTAGTTGCGCCTTATTTAAAAATAGTAAAAAAATAAAAGCTACTGTTACAGTAGCTTTTAGAGGTTATGGTAATAGTACAGTTTCTTATAAAGCCCGGTGTGGAAGTAGCATTTTTATAAGCAAAGTGCTTTTAAGTTCGGTAATGCTTGCTACAGTTTGTGCGGAGGTTGATTCTGTAAATGCATCCTCGTTTTCGGAAGCAGGGCCCAACATGGAAGTAGCTTCATTCTCAAACTCCAGTTCCCTGATTATACCTTGTGTTCTTAAGCTTATAATGGTTGCGGTAACAAGTACTATTACCAGAATAAAGGCTCCTAAAAGTAATTTATTGCTAGTTTTCATAAGGCTTGTGTTTAATTACTGCGTTGGTACTCGATATAATGTTTTTGTAAATCGTCCAGGCTTAAGCCGGCCAGTTGCATAGAGCGGAAAAAGAGAGGAAGCTCTTCTTTTATAAATTGCTCTCTGCGGAGTTGAAGGGCTTTCTCGTAACCATCGTCAGCCAGGTGGTAGCCAATGCCCCGCTTGTTATAAATAATACCTTTATCCTGTAAATAATTATAAGTACGCATAGTTGTATTAGGATTTACTTCAAACTGAACTGCCATATCGCGGATTGAAGGGATTTTCTCGCCTTCCTGCCACTTCTTCTGCAGTATATTTTGGAAGAAGTAGTCTGCTATCTGTAAGTAGATAGCCTGGTTATCTTTAAATTCCATATTATACCTGCCTTTCTTTAAGTTTAAAATAAGATACCGTAAGCATGAAAAGCGGGAAGATCACATAGTTAAATACCTTAGAAAGTAGTTTAAGTAGTTCCTGCGTTTCTTCAGAAATAAAAGGGCCGCCACTTTCTGTAGCAACAATACCTGCAAATACTATTTTAAATACAAGTGCGGCATACAAGCCTATTACCAGTAAAAATATAAAAACAGAAAGCAGGGTTTTAAGTAGGTTATGTTTTGTAAAAGTGCTGGCTCCAAGCAGAAATAAGCTCTGTGTAGCTATATAGGTAATCACTATTTCGCCAAACTGCTGCAGCGCAACCATAGAGAACTCTCCTTTTTCACCAAAAATGCCGTGCAATTGTGCGTTGGGCATTATAAAGCCAACCGTGTAATACATAATTACTACTACCAGAAAGTATACTGCTGTATACACAAATGATGTAATGAACCAGGCTCCGATCAGCTTCTCAAGACTGGATACAGGTAGTGTTAAAAAAGCATATCCGGAGTGTGGGCTGTTTAGCTCAGAAAAGGCTGCGCTTGAAAGTATATATCCTGCTACAAAATATACGCCTATATAAAAGCCCCAGATCTGGTAAAGCTCTTGTGGGTTAAAATAAGCAACAAGCAAGGTTACAGTTAACAATAAGCCAAATATTACGGCTACCGCCAATAGCAACTGGTTTACATACAGGGTACTTTGTCTTATAACAAACTTATTTAACCGGCTTATATCTAAATGTTGATTAGTCATGGTTTATGTAGATTAAAGGTTATTTTGCTTTTGGGTGCGAGGCTGTAATGACAACGCATTGCGGGTTATGCCATTAAAAAGAAGTTCCATATCTACCCGGCTGTCTTTACCCAGGTTCCTGACAATGCCAGCCTGGCGGCCTGCTACCTCTTCAGCATATAAAATATCTTCTTTGGCATAGCCTCTCAAGTCTGGCTCAAAGGTTAGGTGCTCAGATATTTCGGCTATGTTGTGGTTAAAAACAATTTTACCACCATCCAGCACCACTACCTGGTCAATGAGGTTTTCCAGGTCGCGTACCTGGTGCGTAGAGATAATAATCATTTGCTCTTCGGTAAGGGCAGAGGCTACAATTTTGCGGAACTTACTTTTAGACGGTATATCCAGGCCATTAGTAGGCTCATCCAGAATTAGTACCCGGGCATTGGTAGCCAGTCCAAACGAAAGCAGAAAGATCTTTTTCTGCCCGTACGATAAGCTATTCAGTTTGGAGTCTGCCGGAAGATCAAACTCTTTGAGGTAAGCATCAAACTGGCTTCTGGAAAACTTGCTGTAAAATACCGAGTGCGTAGCTACATAGCGGTCTATGCTTAAGGAGGGTAGCTTAAACTCTTCAGGTACTACATAAATATCTTCCAGCACCATAGGCAGCCGGTCTGCTGCATTATACCCAAATACCGTTGCAGTGCCCTGTTGTGGATATAAAAGGCCTGATATGTGCTTCATGAGCGTGCTCTTGCCTGCGCCGTTCTTGCCCAGTAACCCATAGATAAAGCCCGGCTGTAAATCCAGGTTCAGATCTTTAAAAACAGGCTTGTTTTTCTTATAACTATATGAAATGCCGTGTAGGTGTACCATAGTGTTTAGTGGTTTAGTGTACTACTTAACTAATACACTACAAAGGTAAAACAGGTTTTTGTATTTGCAAGTATTTTGTGTAAATATTTTAATGAAAAGTTATTTGTGTGCAGATGTGTTTTGGTAATTGCTTGTAAGATAGAGCTATATAGTAAGGCGTAGCCTGTATTTGATTCTAACTTAAAAAGCTGTGAAGGCTAAGGTGTGTTGCTTGAAACTGGCTGATAGTGTACCAGGTAATATGTAACCTGTAATATTGAAGGTACATACCACGTGACTTGTAAAATATGCCAGCACTTACAGCATAGGTTATTCCTGCTATTATATAAAAAAACAAAGCCAGCCTAAGCTGATCGGAGCGGGAAGATCAGGTGGTGAAAAAATACCGATCTGGGGTGGTAAATACCCAGATCGAACATGTATATAATTATTTAGCCTACCGCTTTAAACGTACTGTGTAGCGATTGTTCTAATATAAAGCCTGTGCTATTGACTGATTATTTTTATTAGCTGGCAGTAGGCAGTACATGCGCTTTACGTTTGGATGAGTTGCGCACAATAAGTTCTGTTTTTAAGGTAATGCACTGTGGCTTAAAATCATCCGGATGGTTAACCTGTTCCAGTAATAAGCGAGCTGCTGTTTGCCCCATGGTATAGGCAGGCTGTGCGATTGTAGTTAATGAGGGTTCTATCAATGCTGAAACCGGTTCATTGGTAAAGCCTATCAATGCAATATCATCTGGTATTTTGATCCCGCATTCTTTTATTACCAGCATTGCCTGTATAGCCACAGGATCATTAATGGCAAATATAGCGTCCGGGGGAGCAGTCATACCCAGTAATTGCCTGGTTTGAGCAATCACCGCCTCTTTTGATAAATCACTGGAAAGTATTAGTCGTTCATCTGGCACTATGCCGTATGCATGCAAAGCATCCAGGTAGCCTTGTAACCTGTTTTTGCTTATTGATAAGGAAGGTGGGCCCGATAAATGGGCAATACGCTTATAGCCCATTTCAATAAGGTGTTCTGTAGCCCTGTAAGCACCATCATGATCATCTACAATTACTTTAGTAGCTTTCAGTTCATCGCATACCCTATCAAAAAAAACAACAGGTATATCTTTGGCAAAAAGTGAGTGCAGGTGTTCGTAGGTATTGGTCTCTTTAGAAAGCGAAATCAAAAGCCCGTCTACGCGGCTTGCTACCAGGGTATGAATGTTGTTGATCTCAGTTTCCAGACATTCATTTGACTGGCAGATCATAACATTATAGCCATTGCTGGCGGCATGTTCCTGTATACCGCTAATACAGGCAGAGAAAAAGTGTGTTATAAGATCGGGCACCACAATACCCAACGTATTGGTTTTATTTTTCCGGAGGCTCTGTGCAACCAGGTTTGGCTCGTAATTGAGCTTTTCGGCCATTTCCAATACTGCCTTTTTTGTATCCGGGTTTATATCAGCCACTCCCCTCAAAGCCCTGGAAACTGTAGAAATAGATACGTTGAGTTTCAGAGCAATATCCCTAATCGTAACCTGGCCTTTTTTCATGTAATATGTAGATTATAACAGTAATTATATAGGTAAAAGTAAGCCCTTTTTTAAAGTAGTGATCCAAATCTTACTTATAGGTTCACATATTACAAATTTTTTTTGTTCCGAGAACGTTTCCGGAATCGTTTTTTTATTCTCTGCGCTTTCTGGGGGCTTAAAGCCCTATCGTTTAATAGGCATATATTGTATATTAGTACCAAGGAATGATAAAAAAGTGCCTGTGTCTGAGTACTCCCGGGGATGATAGTAGTAAAACATCAGCAGGTAAGATTTATTATAAAACCTTAAATTTTTATAACCACAGCAACAGGTAACGCCACTTACTTAATGTAGCACTTTGTGTGGTAAAATCAAAGGCATCGCCAATAAAGCAGGGGCTTTGCCAACAGAATACCCTAAGATTTAAAAACAATGCTAGTATATACACCAAAACAATCAATCCATGAAAATTACAACTACTCCTTGTTTAGGCAGAGTAAGCCTAACCCTGGCCATCTGTTGTATGTCGTTTTCCGGTATTGCTCAAAATACTAACCCTGCTTCGGGTGCTTTATTTTCAGCATTACTCCAAAAAGAAAATCATACACAGGCTGGCTTTACTAAAAATGCCCTAGCTCTTTCCGGAAATACCTTTACCCCTGCAAAAGGGCTATCAGTACATAAATTAGTTGCTATAACTGTAACCGGTAGGGTAACAGACGAAAATGGTGAGGGCTTACCAGGCGTTAACGTATTGTTGCGAGGTACCAATGTTGGCGTAGGTACAGATGTAAACGGTAATTATACTCTTAATGTACCAGATGGGCAGGAAAGAGGTACGCTGGTATTTTCTTATATTGGCTATACCACCCGCGAAGTTCCTATTAATAATCAGGCGGTAATTAATGTGCAATTAGCACCAGATGCCCAAAGTCTTGATGAAGTGGTAGTTATAGGTTACCAATCTGTCCGTAAAAGAGATGTAACAGGAGCCAATACCAATATTAACGTTGAACAGGCAGACAGGATTATTGCTGCAACGGTAGCCGAGTCCATACAAGGGCTTTCGCCAGGTGTTACGGTGCGTAATACTGGTGCTCCCGGGCAGGGAGCTGCTGTTGAGATCAGGGGTGTGGCTAGCTTTACACAAACCGATCCGCTGTATGTAATAGATGGTATGATTGCAGATGCAAATATTACGATCAACCCTAATGATATTGAATCGATCAGTGTGTTGAAAGATGCATCTGCTGCAGCCATTTATGGTTCACGCGCAGCCAATGGGGTAATTATTATTACTACCAGAAAAGGGAGAGAAGGAGCTACGCGCATTAACTTTTCTGCCAGAACAGGCTTGCAGCAAATACCCCGCCGCTGGGATGTAATGAACAACCAGGAGTATGCCGAAATGAAGCGTATTCAGTTTCAGAATTCTGGCCTTGTACCTCCAACAAGTGTTACCACTGGATTTGATCCTTCCATCAATACTGACTGGCAAGATGCTGTTATCCGGACTGGTACTATGCAGGATTATAATTTAAGCCTTTCGGGTGGTTCGCAAAACAGTACATTTCTTGTATCAGGCAGTTACTTTAAAAATCTGGGGGTTTTAATAGGAAACTCATTTGACAGGGGGGCGCTCAGGATAAATACTCAGACCCAAAAGGGTAGGGTAACTTTTGGCCAGAACCTGGTGCTTACAAACTCTGTAGACCGTGCCCCTGCCGGTGGCAATCCTTTTTACGACATGCCCCAGATGCTTCCTATTATTCCTATACAGAGCCCGGCACTTGTAGATCCGGAAGGTAATAACCCCGAAGGATGGGGCACAGGTACACCTGATGCTGTAACATATGCATTTAACCCTATTGCCTTAAATGCACTATGGAACCGTAATAGCAACTTTGCCAAAGCCGTGGGTAATGGCTTTGCCGATGTGAAAATTTTTGACTGGCTTACCTATCGCTTTAATGCAGGTATTGAAGCAAGCTTTGATTTTACAAAGTTAGTTCGCAAAGAAGGCCGTTGGCAGTTTAACCAGGCTCCTGAAATTAGCCGGGTTACAGAAGAGAGATCAAGGTATTTGAGCTTGCTGTTTGAGAATACTTTGAACTTTAATAAAACATTTGGGCAACATAACATTAACGGTGTAATAGGATATACTGCTCAAAATATAGAAAGGCAATCTACAATTGCGGGTAGAAATAGCCTGCAGATATTTAACGGGCAATATTTTACAAGTATCAACTCTGCTACCGGTGATCAGTTTGCGTTGGGTGGTACGCCTGTCGATTATAAGATACGAAGCTTATTAGGCCGTATTAACTATGCTTATGCAGACCGTTACCTGCTAACCCTAACGGGCCGTCAGGATGCTGATTCAAGGTTTGGCAGAAACTATAGGGTAGGCTACTTCCCATCTGTGGGAGCAGCATGGAGAATAAGCAATGAAGGGTTCTTTAATGCTCCTTGGGTCTCTGACCTGAAGTTGCATGCTTCCTATGGTGTGCTTGGCTTTAGCCCACTAGGATCATGGGATTATATTGCTACCCTGAACACTAACCCAAGGGCTATCTTTGGGCCCGGTCAGACACCATTTGTAGGTGGGGCCCAGGCCAGCCTGGCGAACCCCGATTTACGTTGGGAGCGCAGGGAGTCAAGTAACATTGGCTTAGATGCAAGCTTTTTAAATAACAGGATTTTTGCAGAGTTTAACCTGTACAACAATTTATCCCGCGATGTACTGGTAAATCTTCCGGTGGCATGGTACTTAGGCCATCTGGGGGCAGACCCATTTGTAAACGCAGCCTCTATCAGGAACCGGGGCATTGAACTATCATTAACGTACCGCAATTTTAATAACCCTTTTAAGTGGGAGGTTTCTGGTAACCTTACTACTATACAAAACAGGGTAATGGATGTTGGTAACCGTGGAGAAGGTATTGACTACATACAGACAGGCATTACACGCTCGCAGGTTGGCCGCCCCGTAGGAGCCTGGTATGTAATACGTACAGATGGTATTTTCCAGACCCAGGAAGAAATTGACAGTTACAGAAGTGCAGACGGCCGTATTATACAGCCTTTTGCCCAGCCTGGAGATATAAGGTTGGTAGACCTGAACGGAGATGGCGAAATAAACCAGGCTGACAGGGATTTTGTAGGCTCGCCCTGGCCCACGCTGCAATCGGGCGCGCAATTTAATGCCAGTTATATGGGCTTTACAGCCAACCTTCAGTTAGTGGGCGTGTTTGGGTATACTGTATACAACGGTGTTAGGCAAGTGCTGGATGGATACCAGAATACTAACTTCAGAAGAGATATAAGTCCCTGGACCCCAGAAAACAGAAATACAACCGATCCCCGTATAGGCGTGGCAGAAAACGATCCTGCTCTTACGGATAATGCACGTAGAGATACCGATCGCTGGCTGGAAAATGGCTCCTATGTTCGCATCAGGAACCTTGAAATTGGCTATGCTTTGCCACAGCCTCTGCTTGGGCGTGCAGGTATACAGAATGCACGCGTTTTTGTAAGCGGCCAAAACCTATTGACTTTTACCAGGTATTCTGGCCTAGATCCGGATGTGGTAGGAGCAGGCATATTAGAGAGAGGCTTTGATGCAGGCAACTGGCCGGCAAGCCGAGTATATTCAGTAGGTATCAATTTTGAGTTTTAGGCTAAACAGAAACCAATCATGAAAAAGATTTTATATTCTATATTGGCCACAGCCTTACTGATCGGAGGCTGCAGGCAGGACCTGGACATAATAAACCCTAATGAAGCTACAATAGATGTTTACTGGCGTAATGCTACTGATGCGGAAATGGGTGTAAATGCTATTTACAGTACTTTTAAGAGAGAAGGCACCTCCCGCTGGTTGCCAATGCTCCATATTGTGCGCTCGGATATTGGTTTGAGTTCCAGCCCCTGGGCAGAGTTGCAAAATGCAATAGATAAGTTTATTCAGACAGATTATAATTTTGCTGCTACCGGTCTGGTATGGAGAGATCTGTATGTAGGCGTATTCAGGGCAAACCAGGTGTTGGACAATGTGCCTGGTATAGATATGGATGAGACCCAAAAAGCGCGCTTAATCGGTGAGGCTAAGTTTTTAAGGGCATACATGTATTATAACCTGGCCAGTTTATGGGGTAATGTGCCCCTGATGCTCCAGACCTCGGTGCCTGCCGATTTGCCTCCAACATCAACCCAGGAGCAGGTATGGGCACAAGTAGCCAAAGACCTTACAGAGGCTGCTGCAGTATTACCCGCAAGGTATACCAACCCTGATGACCTGGGCCGTGTAACCAAGGGTGCTGCACATGCTTTATTAGGAAAAGTGTATATGCAGCAAAGGCGTTTCGATTTAGCAGTTGAGGCTCTTAACTGGCTTGTAACAGGTGAGGGCAGAAGTGTGTATAGCCTTACTGAAAATTACCGTGATAACTTTTTGATCAACAGGGAAAACAACGTAGAGTCTGTTTTTGAGTGGCAGTTTGCCGAAAACCTGGTTGAAGTTACTGATGATGATATTTCTTCAGACCCTCATAACCATGGTACATCCATTGCTCAGTTTATGGCACCTCCTGGTATTGGATGGTCTGATGCAGAGGCTCACCGCTGGGTGGTTCGTGAGTTTAACAGGGAGCGTACTGTAACTGGTGCCAGAGATCCGCGTGTAGATGCATCTTTCCTGTTTGATTCTACAGATGTAAGAGGACCTAACTTCTCAAGAATCTATGGACAAACGTTCTCACAACGTTATCCGTCTGCTCCAAATGCAAGAAGGGTATGGTTTAGAAAATTTCAGAACGACCATTGGAAAAACCAGGAAGGATACCGCTCTCCAAACAACTGGCGGATTATACGCTATGCAGATGTACTTTTAATGTATGCCGAAAGCCTTAATGAAGTAGGCAGAACAGGAGAAGCCTACCCATATGTTGATCGGGTAAGGCAAAGAGCAAGGCTGGCGCCATTAACGACAGCAAGGCCTGGCCTTAACCAGCAGCAGTTCAGGGAACAGATCAAACATGAGCGTTTGCTGGAACTTGCTGGCGAAGGGCACCGCTGGAATGACCTGGCCCGTTGGGGAGACCTAGGCCCACAACTGGCTAACCGCGATCCTGCTTTTGCAAATTTCCAGGTAGGTAAACATGAGTTTTTACCAATACCTCAAAAAGACCTGGACATTAATCCTAATATGACTCAAAACCCTAACTGGTAATCCAGACAGGTGCTGCTGTTCAAGTACAGCAGCACCTGTATACAATGTCAAAAGTTTAAACACCCATTTTTTTCAACCTTTAACCATTTACCCATATGAAAAAGCTTTTACTTTATTCGTTGGCAGGGCTATTGGCGCCTGTAAGTGTATTTGCCCAAAATCCTACCGTCAGGGATCTGGATTTTGATGTACAGCATGCCCATATTTTAGTATTCGATGTAGACATGGATGGTGATATGGATATCCTGATTAGCGGAGATAGTGACAGAAGAGTAGTGCAACTTTTTAAAAATGATGGATTTGGTACTTTCACTAAAGAGCCATCTCCTTTCAAGGCATTGGGCATGGCCTCTATGGACATTGGTGATATTGATGGAGATGGTAACCCTGATGTAATTCAGTCAGGCTTTACTGATGATGAAAATGCCCCGATCTATGTAGGAATAATGAGATCAAATGCTGAGGGGGTATTTGCAGAAGATCAAGCCCTTACGGCCGCTCTTCCAAAGTTGGCGCCTACCAGTGGGTTTGCAGACCTAAATAACGATGGCTATACTGATGTATATGTTTTTGGTAATAATGCTGCTGGTAAATCTAAGATATTCTTCAACAACCGCCAGGGAGGGTTTACCGAGTCGGCACAATTTGAAAACTACAGCTTTCTGGACCCCCATGTAAGTGTAGTTGATTTTGACAATGATGGTGATATGGACCTGTTTATAAACACCTTTGATATTGTAAATGACACCCGTTTAGCCAGGATGTTTGTAAATGAAAATGGTACCTTTACTGAGCGTAACCTAAATATTATTGAAAAAAGCTATGGCTCTGCTACATGGGGTGATTTTGATGCTGATGGAGATATGGACTTGCTGTTAAACGGAGACGGTGGATTTACATCGGGTGAAGAATCAAACTATGTATACCGTTTATATAGAAATGATGCTGGTATATTTACTGAAGCAGCTACCTTTAGAACATACAGGCAGATTAGCGTGGGAGGTGGCGGACGTTTTGCTGACTGGGACAATGATGGAGACCTGGATGTGATTGTTACTGGCTGGAGTCCGGATGAGACCAGGCAGGCTACTGCTATTTTCCTTAACAATAATGGTACCTTCGCTCTTAGCCCTGTTAGCCCCAATCTGCCTGGTTTTTCTGAAAGCCATGTAGAAGTAGGGCACTTTAACATGAACCTGGATAATGCTATTGACATGGTGTTAACTGGCTTCTCGGGAAATACCTTCAACAATACTGCTCTTAATAAAAGAGCTACTGTAATAATAACAAACGCTTCTTCAGCTACAAATAATGCACCTGGAGCCCCTGCTACCGCGCAGGCCACTACAACCGGCAACACAACTACTCTTACCTGGGGGGCTGGCACCGATGACAAAACACCTGCTACCGGTTTAACCTATAACATTTATGTAAGAAACCAAACCACAGGTAGGTATTTTATGACTCCACTAGCAGACCTGGAAACTGGTACACCATACATTCATAAAATAGGTAATGTACAAAGCAACAGAAGCTGGAGGCTGATGGACTTGCCAGTAGGTGAATATATATGGGGTGTTCAGGCTGTAGATAACGGTTTCCTGGCATCGGGCTTTGCAACAGGCAATTTTACTATTGCGCCTACAAGCCTGAACAAGAATACCATTATTGCTGATATGCAGGTATTTCCCAACCCTGCAAAGGGAGAGTTTACCGTGCGTTTTGACAAAGGTTTTTATAATATAACTGTTTTTGGAGTTGATGGCAGAGAAGTAAATACAACCTTAGCTACCCGCGAAACCAGGCTTACCCTGGCACCTGGCGTATATGTGGTAAGGGCTACCTCTACAGACGGAAGCTCTACTGCTGTAAAAAGAGTAATTATTAACTAAGGGATAGGCTGCCTGGGAGGGATAATATTTATATGCTCCCTCTCAGGCAGTATTTAAATGGTAGTGCTTTGTCATGAAAGCAACCTAATAAGCAAACTGTATAAGTATGGGTAATCTCATTCGCTAGCAATGCAGCTAATGCTTTATACAAATAAAATCTGGCCATTTGGTAGGCTAAAAATTGTAAACCGTCAGTAGTAAAGCAGGTTTTTGCCTAAGCTATGCTGTTGTACAAACCCTGGTAAAACATGAGTATTAATAAACTCCTGAACATATTATTAATAAGTACAGGCTTAACAGCATTGAGCTGTGGCAATACACCCGAGCCTGTAGTTACTCCACCTGTAACTGTATCTACAACATTTGCCAACCCTATTACCAATAGCGGGCCCGATCCATGGGTAGTGCAAAGTGGCGATCTGTATTTTTACACCCATACCATGGGCAACCGGATTGGGATTTACAAAACGGGTGCTATTTCTCAGTTAAGAAGTGCCGTGGCAAAAACCGTATGGACTCCTCCTGCCAACACAGCATACTCTCATAACCTTTGGGCGCCAGAGCTACACCGCCTGGATAACAAATGGTACTTCTATTTTGCAGCCAATGATGGCAGTGATGCGAACCATCGCATGTATGTAATTGAGAACACTCATGCCGATCCCAGCTTAGGCACCTGGGAGTTTAAAGGGAAAGTAGCCGCCCCCTCTGATTTTTGGGCTATTGATGGCACCGTAATGGAATACCAGGGGCAGCGTTATTTTCTGTGGTCAGGTTGGAGAAATGCAAGCCTCAGTAACCTGGGTATACAACAAATTTACATCGCTACAATGTCTAACCCCTGGACCATCAGTAGCGAGCGGGTTATGATCTCTGAACCTACTTTCAACTGGGAAAAAAATGGCTTGGTCAATGAGGGCCCACAGATCCTGGTTAATCCGCAGGGGCGTGTATTTATGATTTACTCGGCCAGCGGCTGCTGGACAGATGATTATACCCTGGGCATGATGAGCCTGAGGGAGGGAGGCAACCCCATGAACCCTGCCGACTGGACCAAGCATCCTACTCCGGTTTTGGCTAAAAAACCAGGGCATGGAGCTTTTGGCCCTGGCCATAACGGTTTTTTTAAGTCACCAGATGGTACCGAAGACTGGATTATCTACCATGCAAATTCAGTAACCGGGCAAGGCTGCGGTGGCGATCGTAATACCCGTATTCAAAAATTTACATGGAATGCAGACGGTACACCTAATTTTGGTGAGCCGGTGCCTATTAACACCCAGATACCCAAACCCTCTGGCGAAGTAAAACAGTAGGTGCTTTATTAACTGCATTAAGATGAAAAAGTTGTTGATACTATTACTGGCTTTGCTTTTGGCAAGCCAACCAGGCGCCACGCAGCAGAACAACTGGTCTATTGCTGGCAACAAAATAAAAACTCCCTGGGCTGAAAAAGTAAACCCGGCCAATCCATTGCCTGAGTATCCCCGTCCACAAATGGTAAGGGAAGGCTGGATGAACCTCAATGGTTTATGGGATTATACCCTTCAACCTAAAGGGGGGCAAACCGCTATACCCACTGCAGCTGATGGAAAAATACTGGTGCCTTTTGCCATAGAGTCTGCCCTTTCGGGGGTAGGCAAAACTGTAAGTAAAGATAGTGTGCTTTGGTACAAAAGGGAGGTAAATCTTCCTGCCAGGCTTAGGCAGCAGAATGTATTGCTCCATTTTGGCGCTGTTGACTGGCAGTGCGAAGTATATATAAATGGCCAGCTGGCCGGCTCGCATCAGGGAGGCTATGACCCGTTTTATTTTGACATTACGCCCTTTCTCAAACCAGGTGTGCAGCAGGAGATAGCAGTGCAGGTCTGGGACCCTACCGATGCCGGCCCACAACCAAGAGGCAAACAAGTAAATAAGCCAGAGACCATCTGGTATACCCCTGTTACCGGTATATGGCAAACAGTTTGGCTGGAGGGTGTGCCTAAAACATACATCCAGGCCACCACACATACACCCGATATTGATAAACAGCAGTTAGCCATTGCTGCACAAATACAAGGTGCACAACCCAATGACCAAGTGCGTGTATCCGCCTGGGATGGTAAACGAAAAGTAGCCGAGCAAACCTTTAAGGCAGGCACTAGGGCAGAACTGGCAATTGCCAATCCTAAACTATGGAGCCCTTCCAATCCGTTTCTATACGACATGAGGGTTGCCATAGTGCGAAACGGTAAGGTGATAGATGAAGTTAAAAGCTACTTCGCTATGCGTAAAATAAGTATGCAGCCCGATGCGAAGGGCATACAGCGCATGTTGCTTAATAACGAATTTGTATTTCAATATGGGCCTTTAGACCAGGGCTGGTGGCCCGATGGTTTATACACGGCTCCTACCGAGCAGGCACTACTTTTTGATATCGTAAAAACAAAAGAAATGGGCTTTAACATGATCCGCAAGCATGTTAAAGTAGAGCCTGCCCGCTGGTACTACCACTGCGACAGGGAAGGAATGCTGGTTTGGCAAGACATGCCCAATGGCGACTGGGGCGGCCGCTGGGAAAATTTTCCGGGATTGGAAGGCAGGGGAGAAGATATGCAGCGTACCCCGGAATCTGAACAGATTTTCAGAACTGAGTGGGCTGCCATTATGGATGCTCTCCACAACTTCCAGAGCATAGTAGTTTGGGTACCTTTTAATGAAGCCTGGGGGCAATTTAAAACAGAAGAAATAACCCAGTGGACCATGGAGCGCGACCCTTCGCGCCTGGTTAACAGCGCCAGTGGCGGCAACTTTCACCCCGACCAGGTAGGGCATATTATGGATATGCACCACTACCCCGATCCGCTTATGCCTCGTGCCGACTTGTTTGGTGCAAAGCAAGTAATTGTGCTGGGTGAGTTTGGTGGCCTGGGCTTGCCTATTGAGGGCCACACCTGGCAGAATAAAGATAACTGGGGTTACCAAAGCTTTAAAAGCCAAGAAGAGCTGGTAGAAAAGTATGCATCTTTTGTGGATAAGCTTGAAACACTCATTCAGCGTGGGCTATCGGCAGCAGTTTATACACAAACTACAGATGTTGAAATAGAAACAAATGGCCTTATTACCTATGACAGGAAGGTGGTAAAGTTTCCGGAAAGCCGCTTGAGGCAAATGCATCAGAAGCTATACAATCCTTCTTTGGTAGGGCTTAAATAGCAAATGTAGCCTTTTGCTTAAGCAGATTTTAAAGTATTAACTATACCCTATGATATCTTTATTCTATAGAACAGTATACTCGACCGGCCTGCTCATGTTGCTTGCCCTGGCTGTAAGTGCGCAGCAAGCTGGTATCCCGAATAATATTCAATATACATTACTTTTAAAAAAGCCTGGAAACCCCTCGCAGGCGCACGCGCTTCGTGCCAACGCACAGGGTACCTTACAGGGAACAGCCCGGTTACCTTTGCAAATACGGCAGCAGGTAAATAGTACAGGCAATAATACTGAACTTAACCTTACCCTGGAGGCTACTGAAGATGTATACTTTAGCCTGCAAGGCAGAATTAACCTACCCGGCATAAATTATGATACCACTTATGCCTTTTTACCAGGCTTCTGGTATCGTAAAAACCTGCGCTCTCCTGATAAGGCGCCCTCTGCCAGGGTAAGCAAAAGCTGGATAGTGCGCGAAGACCGCCTAAGCTCGCCCCTGACAGGTATATATGACAGGCAAAGCAAACAAAGCTTTTCGCTGTTACGCTTAAATAAGCTGCAGGCTCATTCACTGGCACCGCTCAACCATGGCGAGGTATTACTTAGCGGACCAACCGACCTGGGTGCACTTGGTTTTGGTGAACAAAACGGGCAGGCTTACCTTTCGTTTGCTTACCCATATATGGAAGCCCCACATAGCTATTACCGCAAACTTACCCTGGGCGATGCAGTTACTTCTTTTATTTTCCTGAAAAAAGGCCAAAGCATAAACCTGCAGTACTTAATGGTAGGCTTTACTGCCAACGACTATGCAGACTACATGAGGCAAATCTGGACTATCTCTTACGATACTTTTAAGCCACAGCCGGTAACTACCAATAAGCTTAGCGATAACCAGATAAAAGAAGTACTTACCAGGTTTTATAAGCAGTCTTTTGTGGAAGCAGGCAACCTGAAAGGGTTTTCGGGCATACACCTGGAAACACATAAATGCGAAGTTATTCCATTATTGGAAGTGGGTTTTATAGGCCGTGTACTGCTTAATGCCTTTAATGCCTTAGAGTGGGCCGAACAGCATAACGATGCGCAGTTAAGGCAAATAGCTTACGAGGTGCTTAATAGTTACGAGCAACATGGTTTTGCTAACAATGGCTTTTTTAGAGAAGTAGTAGATAAAACCCGGAACTGGGAAGAAACAACGTATTCCATCCGCAGGCAATCGGAGGGTATTTATGCAGCCCTTCTGTACCTGGACTACGAAAAGCAAAGAGGCAGAAGGCACCCCCAATGGGAACAGCAAATTCGCAGCATGTTAAACCGAATATTGCAGCTACAGCAGACCGATGGTAGTTTTCCACGAAAGTTTAAGGGCGATGGTGCCCTGGTTGATCCTACCGGAGGTAGTTCACCCTCGGCAGTACTCCCCCTGGTAATGGCCTACCGCTACTTCGGTGATGCCCGTTACCTGAATTCTGCCCGCCAGGTAATCAACTACCAGGAGCGCGAAATTATTTCTAAATCAGATTATTTCTCTTCTACTCTGGATGCAGACTGCGAAGATAAAGAAGCCTCATTATATGCGGCCACTGCTCTGTATTACATGGCTATGGTAACGCGCGGCAATGAGCAGAAGCGCTACATCAACCTGGCCCGCCAGGCTGCTTACTTTACGCTGTCATGGTACTACACCTGGGATGTGCCTTTTGCGCAAGGCCAAATGCTGGGCGATTTTGGCCTTAAGAGTAGGGGATGGGGCAACGTGTCCGTAGAGAACAACCATATCGATGTATTTATTTTTGAGTTTGATGAAGTACTGAAGTGGCTGGCCCAGGAAACAGGTGAAAAGCGTTTTACAGAATTTGCCAATGTAATACGCTCATCTATGCGCGAGCAATTGCTGCCTTATGAAGGCCACATGGCCGATATTGCCAAAGAAGGTTACTATCCTGAGGTGGTACAGCATACCCAGTGGGACTATGGCCACAATGGCAAAGGTTTTTACAACCTGCACTTTGCTCCTGGTTGGACAGTAGCTTCTATCTGGGAGTTGTTAACGGATAACCGTGCAAGAAACTACCTGACCAGGAGGCGTTAACTATACCCGGAAACGAAATAATAAAGTATGAATATTCTTAAAAAGAAGATCGCAGGGATTAGTGTAGTGGTGGCACTATTCCCTTTACTCCTGGCAGCCTGTGCTGCCAGGAGGGGATCTTCTGATACTGCTGTACAGGGCAGAGACATGGCGGCAGCAAAAGAAACCTTTACCAACCCGATTGCAGAAGGGGCAGACCCCTGGGTTATTAAACAGGGAAATACTTATTACTCCTGTGGCTCGGCCAAAGGAGGCATTTATGTAAGCAGATCAAATACGCTTACAGACCTGGGGCAGCGGGTAACCGTATGGACACCCCCTGCAGAAGGCTGGAATACAAGTAACATATGGGCTCCAGAACTACACTATTTTGGAGGAAAGTGGTATATATACTATGCAGCCTCCAAACGGCCGGGTAGCCCATTTATCTTTCAACGCTCAGGTGTATTGGAGTCACAAGGAAATGACCCTTTTGGGCCTTATATAGACAAGGGAATGCTGTATACAGGTGATAACATACAGGATCCGGCCTCTGGAAAGTGGGCTATTGATTTAACACCGTTTTTACTGAATGGCCAGTTGTACGCAGTATGGTCGGGCTGGGAAGAAAACCGCGATACAGATAAAACCAAACAGCACCTGTACATTGCCCGCATGAGCAATCCCTGGACCATCAGCAGTAACCGGGTTCAACTATCTTCGCCTGTTGAGCCTTGGGAAACCGGAGGTGAGCTGGACCTGCAAGAAGGCCCACAAATACTCAGGAATAATAACAGGGTGTTTATAATTTACTCTACTAGGGAGTCGTGGCTAAAAGAATACAGGTTGGGGCAACTTGCCCTGGCCGACAGCCTGCAAGACCCTATGCAACCGGGAAACTGGATAAAAAGCGGCCCGGTCTTTCAGGGTACAGACCAGGTTCTGGGTGTTGGGCACTGTAGTTTTACAACATCGCCCGATGGTACCGAAGACTGGATCTTTTATCATGCTAAAAAATCTGCTACGCCTGGTTGGGAGCGCAACATAAGGCTGCAGAAGTTTAGCTGGCATGCAGATGGCTCTCCTAACTTTGGAACACCTATACCAGCGGGCGTACCCATTGTAGTGCCTTCTGGACAGTAATAATCGACTAAATCAATCAATCATATGCATTACCGTTTTATTTTGCCTTTACTTTTCGGTTTGTTTGCAGCCAGTTGCCAGGTTAATGAAAGAACAGGCGCTGCTTCAACTACCGAAACACAGCCAGCCGCTGGCTCAACAGTTTCCTTCACCAACCCCGTACTCCCTGGCGATTATGCCGATCCATCAGTTGTGCGCACAGGTAACGATTACTGGGCAACAGCCACCTCATCAGAGTGGGCTCCTCTTTTTCCTTTATTGCATTCCACCAACCTGGTAGATTGGGAACTGGTAGGCCATGTGTTTCCGGATAAGTTGCCCGATTGGGCAGAAGCGCATTTCTGGGCACCCGAAATTGCTTTCGAAAACGGCAAGTACTATATCTATTATACTGCCAAAAAGAAAGGGGGCAACCTCTGTGTAGGAGTAGCCAGCGCAACTTCGCCTACAGGTCCTTATACCGACCATGGGCCCTTGGTTTGCCAGGAAGTAGGCTCAATCGATGGATACGAAATGCGTGATGAAAACGGTGATCTATACCTGATCTGGAAAGAAGATGGTAACAGCAGAGGTTTGCCCACACCTATCTGGGCCCAGCGTATGAACGAAGAACGCACTGCCCTTTCCGGAGAAATGATTGAGCTGTTTCGTAACGATCCCAATACCTGGGAGGGAGGTTTGGTAGAAGGCCCGGCCCTGGTACGCAGAGGTGAGTATTTTTATACCTTTTATGCCGGAGATGCCTGCTGCGGCCGTGAGTGTACTTATGGGGTAGGGGTGGCGCGTGCCAAGAGCCTGAAAGGCCCCTGGCAAAAGCATGCCGCCAACCCGATTATGCAGAAAAATGATACCTGGAAGTGCCCGGGCCATGGAACAGTAGTAAGTGATAGCGCAGGTAGGGATTATTTTCTATACCATGCTTACAACACCAATAGTTCTGTATATGCTGGCCGCCAGGGCTTGCTTGATGAAATTACCTGGGGTAGTGATGGCTGGCCTGCATTTAATAATAACTCACCCAGTGTAACGGCCAGCATACCTGGTACGCGTGCAAAAACGTCTTTAACCCATAACGTAACTGATAATTTTACAGGTACCACACTCTCTCAAACCTGGCAATGGCCGGTAAACCAAAGCCCAAGCTACAACATGAGCGAGGCAGGTAAGCAGTTACAATTACAGGCTTCTCCGCAACGCATTGGTACCGTTTTAGGCCAGCGAACAAAAACGGCCGATTATACGGCAACTGCTGTGCTCCAGAAAGATTCTTATCCGGCAGGAGTAATGGCAGGCTTAACAGCCATTGGCGACCAGGAAAACGCAACGGGCATTGCGCTGAATAACAATGAAATTGTACTATGGACGGTAAAAGGCAATACGATGAATACCCTTGCCAGGGCTACAGCACCTGCTGGCAATGAGCTACAGTTTAGGTTGGTAACAAGGCAGGGTAGCCAGATGGAGTTTGCCTGGAGTACTGATGGGGCCAGCTGGAATCCGCTAAATGCAGGCCAGCCAGTTGATGCCTCTTACCTGCCACCCTGGGATAGAGCCGTACGGGTAGGACTAACTGCCAAGGGGCCGGCAAATCAAAAAGTAATTTTTAAGTCATTTCAGCTAAACTCTAACGAGCAGCTTTAAGCTTACCAGGTAAACAATACTGTTATAAAAAGACATCATCAATATGTATAAAGCAGATAATATAAAAAGGTTTTTGGTATTGGCTGTAGCTGGCAGTATAGGCATGTATAGCTTAGTTGGCTGTGCCAGCCAGGAAACAAAAGGTACCAATACCGAAGTGACAACCCCCTCACAGAACATGAATATCAACAAAGAGAGCTTTGGCCAAACCACAGACGGTGAGAAGGTAGATGTGTATACCCTTACCAATGCCAAGGGTGTAACCGTACAGATTACAAACTATGGCGCTATTGTAACTTCTATCATTACACCCGATAAAGCTGGTCAGCCAGGGGATGTAGTGCTGGGCTTCGATAACGTAAGCGGCTATCAAAGCCCAGCCTATATGAAGAACATGCCCTATTTTGGTGCCATTGTTGGGCGCTACGGTAACCGTATAGCCAAAGGCAGGTTTACCATTGACGGGCAACAATACCAGCTTGCTACTAACAATGGCCCTAACCATTTGCATGGTGGAATAAAAGGGTTTGATAAAGTAGTATGGACGGCAGAGCCAGTGCAAGGCCAGAATGCACTCAGGTTAACTTATGTAAGCAGAGATGGGGAAGAAGGCTACCCCGGTACCCTAACCAGCACCGTAGTGTACAGCCTGACCGATGATAACGAGCTTAGGCTTGAGTATACCGCTACTACCGATAAGGCTACCCATGTTAACCTTACCAACCATAGCTACTTTAACCTGGCTGCCGGCCAGGCGAAGGATGCCCTTGGCCATATTTTAAAAATAAATGCTGATCGTTATACGGTAGTTGATGCTACACTTATTCCCACTGGTGAGCTACGGAGAGTAGCTGGTACACCTATGGATTTTACAAGCTCACAACCTATTGGTGCCCGCATAGCTATGGTAGAAGGTGGCTATGATCACAACTGGGTGCTTAATAATACAGATGGCTCTCTCAAAAAAGTGATAGAAGTATTTGAGCCTATTACCGGCCGCTTTATGGAAGTATTTACTACTGAGCCGGGTGTGCAATTTTACTCGGGCAACTTTCTGGATGGAAGCCTGCAGGGCAAAGGAAATATAACCTATAATAAGCATTATGGATTTTGCCTTGAAACACAGCATTTTCCCGATACACCTAACCAGCCGAATTTTCCTTCTACTTTGTTAAGGCCGGGCCAAACCTATACGCAAACTACCGTATACAAATTTTCTGCACGCGAGGGGCTTTAGGCCCGGTATATTAATTTAGATATTTTAATGATCAGCATAATGGTACATGAAATTGTAAATAAATTCAAAGAGCTTTTTGGCGAGGAGCCCGTAGTAGTGCGATCACCCGGCAGAGTAAACCTAATTGGAGAACATACCGATTATAACGATGGTTTTGTGCTGCCGGCTGCCATAAGCAAAGCTATTTACTTTGCCGTTGCTCCTAATAAAGGCACGGTTTGTCGTTTATATTCTTTCGACCTGGACAAGCGTGCGGAGTTTTCGCTTGATCAGATCGTGAAATCTGAGGTACGTTGGGCCAACTACCTGCTTGGTGTTATTGTACAATTAAAAAAAGCAGGACACCAGGTAAAAGGATTTGATCTTGTTTTTGGTGGAGATATACCAATTGGCGCGGGATTATCTTCTTCTGCTGCTGTAGAGTGTGGGCTGGCCTTTGCCCTAAACCATATTTTTGGGTTTAATATAGATACATTTACCCTGGTAAAAATGGCTCAGAAGGCAGAGCATGAGTTTGCCGGCGTACAATGTGGTATTATGGACCAGTTTGCCAGTATGTTTGGCAAGCGTAATCACGTTATTAAGTTAGATTGCCGCTCGCTGGAGTACCAGTACTTTAATTTCGAAATGAGCGATTACCGTATTGTGCTGTGCGATACTAATGTTAAACACTCCCTGGCCTCATCAGAGTACAATACCCGCCGCAAAGAGTGTGAGCAGGGTGTGGCTCTATTAAAACAGCACTACCCAGAGGTAAAAAGCCTGCGCGATGTTACCTCGGCTATGTTGGAAAATCACCAGTCCGAATTTGACCCTACTGTGTACAAACGTTGCCTTTACGTGGTAAATGAAAATAACCGTGTAGAAGCAGCTTGCCATGACCTGGAGCGTGGGGATATGGTAGCTTTTGGCCAGAAAATGTTTGCATCGCACCAAGGCCTGCAGCATAACTACGAGGTTAGCTGTGAGGAGCTTGATTACCTTGCTGCATTAGCCGCAAAGTCTGATGCAGTGCTTGGCGCCCGTATGATGGGTGGCGGCTTTGGAGGCTGTACCATAAACCTGGTAAAACTTAGTGGATTAGATGCTTTTATTGAATACGTAGAGCAGGAATATAGCAAAAAATACAAGGTACAACCACAGATTTACATAGCTGAAATTACCGATGGTACCAGCCTGGTATCGATCAGTTAATGTATAATAAAGTTTAAATTTAAAGCCGGGATCCCGGGATAATACAATGAGTGCATTTGAATTAGGAGAGCATCCGCACAGAAGATATAACCCTTTGGCGGGAGAGTGGGTACTTGTATCGCCTCACCGGGCTAAACGCCCTTGGCAAGGCCAGCAGGAAGAGGTAGCAAAAGAAAAAAGAGCAGAATATGACTCTTCCTGTTATTTGTGTCCTGGTAACGAAAGAGCCAATGGCGAACAAAATCCGGCTTATACATCAACTTTTGTGTTTGATAATGATTTTGGTGCTCTGCAGGCCAGTACGCCTGCAGGTAGTTTAAATAAAGGGCTGCTAAAGGCCGAAAGTGAAAAAGGAATCTGTAAGGTAATTTGTTTTTCGCCCAGGCATGACCTGACGCTGGCCGATATGGAAGTAAGTGATATTCGGAAGGTAGTAGACCTGTGGCAGCATGAATATACTGAGCTAGCCAAGCTTGACTTTATTAACTGGGTACAGATTTTTGAGAACAAAGGGTCTGTAATGGGGTGCAGCAACCCGCATCCTCATGGGCAGATCTGGGCACAAAGCACTGTACCTGTTGAGCCAGCTAAAGAAAGCATACAGCAGGCCTTGTATTTTAGTGAGCATGGCAGGAGCTTATTACTCGATTACCTGGTTCAGGAGCAGGAAGAAAATAAGCGCATAATTTACCAAAACAATGATTTTGCTGTGCTGGTGCCTTTCTGGGCGGTATGGCCATTTGAAACCATGATTGTAAGCAAACGCCATTTCGGCCATATAGGCCAGATGAGTGATGCAGAGAAAGAAAGCTTTGCAGAGGCTATCAAGAGGATAACTGCAGCTTATGACAGGGTGTTTGGGGTTTCCTTCCCTTATTCGTCAGGTATACACCAAAGCCCGACTGATGGGAATGAGCACCCGGGCTGGCATTTTCATATGCATTTTTACCCGCCTTTACTGCGATCTGCATCGGTTAAAAAATTTATGGTAGGCTACGAAATGCTGGGTAACCCACAACGTGATATTACGCCCGAAACCAGTGCCCAACGTTTACGAAGCCTCTTGTAACATTAAAATAATATTTTCTTGCTTTATAAGTCTGTTTTAAAAGGTGCTTATTGTAACTCTCCCGGTAAGCACCTTTTGCAGTAAGCATGCACAGTTTAAAATAACCTCCATGAATTTCTCTACACTAGATTTTGCTATCTTTTTTGGGTATTGTATACTCATTATCGGCTTTGGTATCTGGGTATCGCGCGAAAAGAAGGGCCATACCAAAGATGCCACTGATTACTTCCTGGCCAGTAAATCATTACCCTGGTGGGCCATTGGTGCATCCCTTATTGCTTCTAATATTTCTGCTGAGCAGTTTATCGGTATGTCGGGCTCGGGGTATGCTATAGGCTTGGGTATTGCCAGTTACGAATTTATGGCTGCAGCTACCTTGATTATTGTAGCCAAGTACTTTCTGCCCATTTATATCAAAGAGGGCATATTTACAATGCCCCAGTTTCTGAAGCTGCGCTACGATGATCGTATCCGTACCAGTTTGGCCGTGTTCTGGATCATGCTGTATATTTTCGTAAACTTAACCTCTGTCTTGTACCTTTCGGCCCTGGCCTTAAGTGTAGTGCTGGGCATTAGTACAATGCAGGCCATTATAGGCCTTGCCTTTGTTGCGGTAGCCTACTCTATTTATGGAGGCTTAAAGGCAGTAGCCTGGACAGACGTAATACAGGTTGTGTTTTTGATATTGGGCGGCCTGGTAACTACCTACCTGGCCCTGGATGCAGTAAGTGGTGGCGATGGCCCTCTAAAAGGCCTGGCAATGCTCTATGAACAGGCACCTGGTAAATTTGATATGATCCTGGATCCGGAAAATCCTTTTTACAAAGACCTGCCGGGTATTACAGTTCTGGTAGGAGGTATGTGGATTGCCAATATCAGCTACTGGGGTTTTAACCAGTATATTATACAAAGGGCATTAGCGGCCAAAAGTACCGAAGAGGTGCAATGGGGGCTTGTATTTGCAGCTTTTCTTAAACTTCTTATTCCATTAGTGGTAGTTATTCCGGGTATTGCAGCCTTTGCACTGCAAGCCGATATTAGCCGTTATGACGAGGCCTACCCCTGGCTACTGAGTAACCTGGTGCCTGTAGGAATGAAGGGTTTAGCTTTTGCAGCACTTATTGCAGCGGCCTTATCTTCATTAAGTTCTATGATGAACTCCACAGCCACCATTTTTACCATGGATATATACAAAGCGCATATCAGGCCGGCATCTAGTGAGAAGCAACTTGTTTTGGTAGGCAGAATAGTAAGTTTAGTAGCAATTGTAATTGCCTGCCTTGTAGCAGAACCTTTACTGGGAGGGCAGGAGCAGATCTTTCAGTTTATTCAGAAATATACAGGTTATGTAAGTCCAGGTATTGTGGTGCTGTTCCTGTTTGGCTTGTTCTGGAAAAAAACTACTTCTAATGCAGCCCTGGCTGCAGCAATTGCGTCGGTTCCCTTTAGTATTGTGATTGACCTGGCTTTTCCTGCACTTCCTTTCCTTGACCAGATGGGTATTGTATTCCTGTTATTGTGTATTATGGTGGTAGTGTACTCTCTTTGGGAACAAAGCAGGGGTAAAAAGCCTGGCTATGTAGTTAATTATGAACCTGGCTTATTTGCTACCGATACAATCTTTAATGTAACCTCGTTGGTAATTATGTTTATAATAGCTGCTATCTATATTGTTTTCTGGTAAATAGCTTGCTTTGTATAAGACAGAGGCCCTGTACGTGTTATGCATGTACAGGGCCTCTGTTATTAAAATGCTTAATTTTATTTCTGTTGAGGATACCAGTTTCGCAGGCGTACTTCAATATTCTTGTTTTTATCGTTTACCATTTTTTTAAAGGCTTCTACATCGCTAAAACCGTTTTGCCCGCGGTAATGGTATGGATATACAACTTTAGGTGTAAAAGCCAGCACTGCATCAGAAGCCTGATTAATGTCCATTGTATAAGGCAGGTTCATGCAAACAAAGGCTACATCTATATTGCGTAAGCCTCGCATTTCGGGTATATCCTCTGTATCGCCAGAAAGATAAACTGTTTTTCCGCCCATTTGCAATATATACCCGTTTCCTCTTCCTTTAGTGTGGCGTGAATCATCAGAAGGCGGTAAATTGTACATAGGTATGGCAGCTACTTTAATATCGTTTAGCATTGTGCTTTCGCCATTTCTTAGCACAGTTATCTTACTTTGGTAAATAGCAGGTAGTTTGTCTGCCACGGCTTGCGGAGCAATTATGCGGGCACGTGTTGTATTAAGCTTACCAAGTGTAGTTGTGTCCATATGGTCGCCATGAATATCGGTAATGAGTATAAAATCAGGTTCGGGTAATCCCTGGTAGGCGGCTGCACCTCCATAAGGATCTACGTAAATGGATTTGCCGTCCCAGCTAAACACTACTGAACCATGCAGCACAGGTTGTATGGTAAGAGGGCCTTTACTGGTTGCAATACGATCGGGTGTTGCTAACTGTGCTTTTGCTTGCCAGGTGCCCAGTAACACAATAAGAGTAATCAGGATTCTTAATTTCATAATTCAGGTTTTTAGTTCTAACTCAAAGTAGACTCTACTTGTTTTGATTTTTCCCCGGTTCAAAAGCCAGAAGTAATCTATAATTTCTTGTATAATTATTGCTGCAGTGTTAAGGTAGGGTTGTAGGTGTAAAAACCAGCCTCAAAAAGGGAGTAATAAGCAATGTGAAATCTGGAATTTGTTATCTTTATACATTCTTACAGGCAACATGTTGGTAAGCAAATTATCTCATAAAAGCATATTTGCCTGAATATTTAAATATTGGATACTATAATTGATTTTTACCTAATGAAATATACAAGTAAAGTAATATGGATGCTCTGTTTGGTAACAGTATTATGCCTTAGCCTGGCTACCTGTACTCCTGCACAAAAGCAAAGTAACTCTACCGTACATATAGAAGCTGCTCAACAACCCTTAACAGCAAAGCAGGTACAACAGGTAGTAGAACAAAATGCTGGGCTTGTATTGCTTGATGTACGTACGCCAGAAGAGTACAACCAGGGCCACCTGGAAGGAGCCATTAATATAGACTTTAAGGCTGCTGATTTTGAAAAGCAGGTTAGCAGTCTGGATCCTAGCAAAACGTATCTGCTGTATTGCAAGTCGGGCAACCGCAGTGGCCAGGCGAATACTATTATGCTTAAGAAAGGCTTTAAAAACCTGTTCAACTCCGGAGCTGGCTTTGAAGCTTTAAAAGAGGCGGGATTACCCGTAGAAGATCAGTCTCCCAAATTCAGATAAATAAAAGCAATACTTATGTGCGGACGATACACCCTTGTAAGCTCTACAGGTAAAGTAAAAGCTCATTTCAATGTAGAGGCAGATGAGGCCTCCTTTACACCCACCTATAATGCTGCGCCCAGCCAACGGTTGCCGGTAATTAGTAGCTCCAACCCCGAGGGGCTTAGTTTCTATCGATGGGGTTTAATACCCGCCTGGGCTAAAGATGCTGCCATTGGGTATAAAATGATCAATGCCCGTGCTGAAACGCTTACAGAGAAGCCTGCCTTCCGCACTTTGCTTTCCCGTAAACGTTGCCTGGTGGTAGCCGATGGCTTTTATGAGTGGCAAGGAAAAGGTAAGGTAAAGCAACCGTACCGTATTATGCTTAAGGGAGGCGGGTTGTTCGCCATGGCTGGCCTGTGGGATGAGTGGAAAAATGAGCAGGGAGAGCTGGTACGCTCGTTTACTGTAATAACCACTGAGCCTAACAGCCTTATGGTACCTTTGCACAATCGTATGCCTGTTATAGTACCTCCAGACGATTATAATACCTGGCTCGCTACAGATAGCGATACTAACCAGGTGCTTAACCTGCTGTTACCTTATAATGCCAATGCCATGGAGGCCTATCCTGTATCTGCAGAAGTAGGCTCACCTTTGCATAACTACCCTGAGTTGATCAATCCTGTAAGCTTACAGTAAATGATACAATATATTTTGTGCAAGTAAGTTTATAACATACATAATCCATTCTTTTCTTTCAAAATAATACGTACAGCATTACCTGCTAAGAGCTTGGATATCAAAATATCTGATAACTTTGCTCTTTAACCAGTTGAGTTATGAAGAACTTTGTACAAGTTTTAGTAGTATTTGCATTTATTGCTTTGGCCAGTGTTGTAAAGGCACAAAACGGGTCTTATACAGGTGTTTTTAGAGATGTTGTTTTGAAGACTGATACAGCCTCGTACTCCTTAAGCAACAACCAGATAATTTATAAAGGTGAAAAGCACCTGGCCTTTGAGTATAGGAATGAGGATGCAGTGGCAGAAGTACGCCTCTATCCGGTATCCTTTTCATCTATAAGCAATATTTCTCTACAGCCCTCTGGCGATTACGAGTTGGTAGATTCCCTGCTGAATTTTAATGATGATCATATACGCTTTAAAGTAAAGTTCAGAAACATATCTAAAAGCCAGTTTCTTAGCTTTACCTTTCATATAAAAGACGCCCTTAGCCAACGCAATACACTGCATGAGGTAAAGTTATTTCCTTATACTAATACGGTAGCTAAATTTTATCCGGAAAACGATGAGCTTTATATAGGCGAAGAAAAGATTTATGAGCTTGTAACCAACAACCTGGGCAATATACGGATTGATAATGCCTGGACTACCGGAGAAGATATTGATTACCGGATTACAGAGCGTAATGGGGCCCTTCGCCTTCATTTGTTGCCAAGCAAACTGGGCACGCATACGGTTAAAGTAGCCATACAAACCAATAAGCCTTTTCTGGACGAGCATCAGCGTATACGTTCCAGCCTGCCTATTATAACCCATAAATTTACGGTAAAAGCCAGCCGGCTTGCTTTTCTTAATATAGACCAGCGCGATGTAGTACTGGACGATGAATCACGTAAAAAAGGCATTGAGATACAATTAGACAACAGCCGCCTTATTGCATTACATAAAACGTATCGTATCGAGAACCAGGAGGACCCAGGAGGGGCACTTGTAGCAGAAATTTACACCAGAAGCCAGTTAAGCAACGGTAAAATACTTTGTTGGTTAAGGTTGTTTAACTACCACCGTAAATCAGAGGGCTACCTGTATATCAAAGACGGAGATGCTGCCAAGTTTATTACCAACTTCAGTATTAGCCCAAAAACTACCATTAGCCAGGTTAGTATACTACGAGAGGGCAGTGATTGGAACACGAACCTTCAGGTACGCCCTGGCGAAACCGTAGAAGTTAAAATTGAAGGAGAAGGCCTGCACCGTTCACGCTTTTATTTTGATGGTACTGAAGATATATCGCCCGACTCCCTGATGCGCAATGAAAACCAGGTAGTGTACAGGCTGAATATACCTATCAACATAAGTAAGCGCAAAATTGAGTTATATAATAATGGTAATAAAACCGGTGTTGCCCTAAATGTACGCGAGTATCAGACTGCCCGGCAGTTCGACTTTGTACAGGTTAATTATGGTGATAAAGACCGTATCGCTTCGGCTATGAACCAGCCTATACTATACAACCATACCATTAAAGATGTAGTTATTTCATTTCTGCCCCATAAAATTGATCAGGATCGTAAGCCTTATGGTAAGCAATACCTGCAGATTGAAGTAAAAATGACTGGTAGTAAAGGAGAGCTTGTAGAACTGAGAACAATAGACAACATTGTTGTTTGTCCGTCAGAAAACTCGCCCCGCTTTGCCTTTTATGAAGATAAGCAGTGTAATAAGGCAGATATACACCTCAATAATTACCTGTCCCGTAAAACCTACGACCTGGAAGAGTGGTCGCGCATTTATATTACCATACGGCATCAGAAAGACAAGCATAATGGAGATGGCTTTGAGCAACGCATTGAGCTGGTAGTAAAAAAGAGCTATAAGTTTGATGTAGATGTATCGTTTCCGGCGGGTTTATTGTTGAAGAAAGTAGGAGATGAGGGCTTCGGAAACCTTGGGGGGATAAGCCTGGCCATGATCGCGCAGTTTAGCTTTTACCATCCAGAGAAAATCTCAAAGTTACGGCCGTATAAATTTGGTGCCGGCTTTCTTGCTTTTAATGCTTTTGATTTTACGGCACCCCGTACAGACGCTAATGGTAAAATTATTAATAACCGGGATGTGGGGATAGTTGTACTTGGCAGCCTTTACCCTATACAGCGAGGGCAGAAGTTATCCTTCCCGCTGTTTGCTGGTGGAGGATATTTTATGGGGCAGGGAAGATTCTTCTACCTTATAGGGCCGGGTATACAGGTAAGGCTCTAAGTTAAAATCGTACCAGAAAGCCGGCTGCTGCAAAGTTGATCCAGGAGAAGTTGTATACTTCAGCATTGTCAGCTCCTCCTTCCAACACGCGGTAGCCGGCTTTAAGCATAAAACGATCTCTGCTTAAGCCATAACCCAAGCCTGCAAAGATGTCTTCTGCCCGTCCCCCAGGGCCCACCAGTGCATCCCCTTCCGTTAAAATGAAAATTTGTGGCAATAGCTCCCAGGCTATGTAAAAGTTAATAAGCGGCACTAAGCCAAAGTCGGTTTTAACCGCTGTTTGGCCTTGCGACTCCAGCCTGATCTCTGCATCCCGGATCTTTCCGGTAAGCCCGGCTCCAATCAAAAGCCGCTCGGTAGTTATAAAGTCGTAGCGGTAGGTAAGCCGGTAAGAGTTGAACCGATACATAGTTCTCAGACCCGTATTAGCAGTAAACAGGGTATTCTCAAAAAGTAGGGGCCTGTCAACAGATCCGCTGCCTGTTATAGTAAGTGGTGCGTAAAGCACACTTATGTTATGACGCTTGCCAATTGTATACCCCATCCTTATCCGGAAATAAGGTGTGCCTTCCTGCCTGAATTCTGTTGAAAGATCAAAACGGGTGCCTGTATTGCCCGGTATCTGTACTGTGTTGTAAGGGCCTGTCCAGGCGGCTCCACCTTCTATATCAAAAAGCCATTGCGCGTGTGCCTGCGTAGTGGCTAAAAGAAAAGTTAAGGCGAATAGTAAAGAGAAGAGGTTTTTCATGCTATCCGTATATTTAAAAAATAATAGCTGCGCTTACAGGAAGTACAGCTATTAAGATCCTTGTATGGATGGTATACGGAAAGTATTTTGATTTGGCTAATCCTCTTTTAAGGCTATGCGTTGAGCCAATAGGTAACTTTTAAAACCAGAGAGCGGTTTTTTACTTTCATGCTTTCAGCCATGTAGTTATCAGAATAAACCAGGAACAGATCAGATACAGGTTTAAAACGCCATTGTAAACGGGCATTGAGGTTTACATTATTAACCTGGTTGTTGTATTGAGCAATAGAAGTAAAGAACAGACTTTTACTTAACGATAAGTCCATGCGCGGGCTTATCAATAAAAGCTGTGCATCATTGTAAGGCTCAGGCAAATCAATATCGGTATAGTTTACATTTAAGGATAATAAACCAATGGGTTGTGCCAGGTAGCTGACTGTGCCATGTACTTCGCTAAGGTTTCCGTTGTAGTAAGTGCCAGTAGAAGCACCACCCTGCATGCTTAACTTTTTGCGATTATCTGAAGTAAAGTTTCCACCTATCCTGGTAAAGGTATAATCTGTTCCCTTTTCAAAAGCCAACCCACCAGTGCCTGTAGGGTCAAAAGGGCGTTGCAGCATTATATACTCATTTTTTAATATAAAAGAGATGCTGCTTGTATTCAGAAAGTTCATAAATACAAAGCTGGATAAGGACCTATCGGTAAGTCTGTAGGAATGATCAAGAAAAAAATCGGTGTCTACACCAGTACCATAGTTTGCAATGGTAGATTTTATACGCTCGCTTTTAGGAAAGAAAGTATACCTGGCATTTGGCTCTATACGGTAATGGCCTCTACGTTGTACAAAGCCTGTTTCTGCAGTATAGTTTTTGCCTACATACTCATGGTTCCAGGCAATGTTAAAATTGCGGGTGTTATAACTAAGAAAAGCAGCATTTGCAGCCTGGTCGCCTTTATGCTCAGGTAAAAAAGAGCGGTGGTAAAAGAATTTACCCGACCATTTATTGTCTTTTGATAAAAGGTTATAGTCTAAGCCAGCTACCCGGTTAAACCGGCGCGAAAGTAAGTTAAACTCGCCAGTAGAATCTGCAAAAAACTCTTGCTTGTTTATAAAGATACCCGAAATGTTGGAGCGTGAAAATACCTGGCGCTGCAAAGCAGCAACAGTATAGTTCTGGCTCTGCAGGTTTATTTGTTCATTGCGGGCGGTTTGCATGTTCATTAGCCCTATACGCCAGTCTTTATCTAGTTTACCACTTAAGCGGGCACCGTATAAAATGCGGTTTTCAACGTTTTGGCCAGTGGCAGGATCTTGTGCAATACCTATTCTTCTTGAAAAGAAAGGGCGGATTCTGGAGAAGCCTGCAGAAGAAAACAAATCACTGTTTTCAATAAAAAACTGCCGGCGTTCGGGGAAAAACAATTCAAATCGGCTCAGGTTGGTTACTTGCCTGTCTACTTCTACCTGAGAGAAATCCGGGTTTACCGTAAGGTCCAGGTTGAGCGAAGAGGTAACAGCTACTTTTGCATCCATACCAGCAGAAGTTCTGCTTTTTAAAAGAGTATCTCTAGTATAGTCTTTAGAACCATTGGCCGAGATAAAAGGAATAAGCGATACATTTGCTCCTGTTTTTTCAAGTGGTGTATCCCAAAGTAAAACTCCGCTAAAGCCCAGTGTAGAAAGCCTGAAGTTAATAGGAATATGCGACCAGGCTGATTCTTCATTGTGCTTTACATCTCTGCGGGCAAAGTTTATACCCCACTCGGTAATACCCGGCTTAAAACGAATGGATTTAAGTGGAATGGCAATCTCTGCCACCCATTTATCTTCATAAATTTTTGTGTGCACAAACCACTTGTTATCCCAGTCAGTAGATGAGCCGGTGTTGCCTCCATTGGCTACTAGTCCCTCTCTCTGTACGCCTAAAGGGCTTACCGCGAAGCTAAATCCATTGTTTTTATCATTGAAAGGATCCAGGTACACGGCAAAAAAATCGTTACGGCCTGCATCAAAATCCCTTTTAAGGGTGGAGGTCATATAATTACCTGTTCGCTGCCCTGGAGCATTAAAGCACTCTGCTGCTATATAAATATAGCGGTCGTCATACGTAACGCGGGCTATCGTTTGGGCGGTGGCAAAATGGCGGTCGTCTGGAAACTTGCGGTAAAAGTTGGCAGCCAGGCCAGCCTGTTGCCAGGCGTCTTCTGTAAGCTCACCATCCAGTTGAATCGGACTGCTTGTTTTTTGTATAGAAAGGCTTCTGCTCTCTATCTCATTGATAGGGCTGCCAGGTGGTACAGAGCTAGCTGTAGCATTGTGTATACCCATTAGCATAAAAGCCAAAGTGTATAAACGGGTAGTAAAGTGCATGGATATCGTGTGCGAAAAAAGACATACAAAGTAAGCCAGATTCTGCTACAAAAACACTTTATTTTTGGGTATTTTCTAACTTAACGAAAGAAAAGTAAATAAAGGACTTAATAGGCCAGGGGAAATATAAGGTCAAAAAATTATTCTTCTATAGAAATTTTTTTAAGGATTTGTTGAAGCTTCTCATCACTTAGTGGCTTGTTAATGTAACCAACAATATCATACTTTTTAGAAGCATCAATATCACGCGAGTCATTAGAAGAGGTAAGCATTACAATGGCAGGAGGATTCTGCGAAATTGGTTTTATTTGCTCATAAGAATCTAAAAATTCAAACCCATTCATAACAGGCATATTTATGTCAAGCAGAATCAGGTCTGGGTATACAGGGGTATCTGTATGCTGATCAGGGCTGATGGCTGCCTCCATAAACTTAAGCGCTTCTTCTCCATTAAAGACTTCGTAGATGTGGTCAGCAATCTCCATGTCTTCAATAATAAGCCTGCTTAGAAAAACATTTGTTTGATCATCATCAATGATCAAAATGCTCTTAAATTTCTTCATTAAAGCCGTGTATAGCAATTAGGGTTCAAAATTATAAAAATTATTATCTTTTTCTATATAAATCCAAAAATCAATCATGAATTTTCGATGAACGTGTTCAATTGTTCTCTTTTTACGAGAAACCAACCTATTTAGATTATGCATAATTTAAAGGGTTTTCTTCACCCTTTTACTATATGTTGTTATTCATCTGTTATTTAAGCCTAAACGTTATAATGCTATCGGAGGGTTGTGTTTAGTTGTATTTTACGATAAATAGCGCTTTGCTTGTTTGTTGTTTATTAGAGGGTTAGCTAAATAAAGTTTGAAAAGTCTGATTTTATTCTTCAAATATTACAAGTTGTTTTTGGGCGAAGCGCGTATAAGTAGTTCAGGTCAGCTTGGGTGACCGTAAAATTTAGTAAGCCACTAACATCAGCTTTATGGATCCTTTAAACAGACTCACATATTTTGTATTGCAGTTTAAAACTGATAATATTTTAAAAACAGAAGGCATATATGCTTTAAACCTGGGTCATGCCAGGGATAGACTTAAGTTGTTTTATCCGGAAGCTTACGATATTCATCACCTTAACGATGAGCCTTCTTACAATCCAATGGTTATGCAGGCTGCCTTAACACCCCAGAGTAAACTTGCTTTGCAACGTTAACAGCAGTATATATAAATTATAAATTTTAAAAGATGCAATCTTGTTCAGGATTGCATCTTTTTTTGTAAAAAAGCGGTACTATAGTAATTTTGAATTAATCTGTTGTATGGCCTGTGTGGCTTAAATGAAGTAAATTTTACAAGCAACAGGGTGCTTTTTAACCTTGACGTGTTAATTATTCCGCTATCTGACAATACATTGAATGATTTTATTAGTTGAATTTTCTCTCCCTTTCCAGGAACCAGTACTAATATTTTCATTGGTGCTGTTTATAATTTTATTAGCCCCCATCCTGGTAGAGAAGATCCGTATTCCCAGCATAATAGGCCTTATTATAGCAGGTATATTGGTTGGTCCTAACGGCTTTAACCTGTTGCTCAGAGATACGAGTATAATATTATTTGGAACCGTAGGCCTGTTATATATAATGTTTTTAGCGGGCCTTGAAATTGATCTGGCCGATTTCAAGAAAAACAGAAACAAGAGCCTGGTATTTGGTGCGTTTACTTTTTTTATACCCCAGGTAGTAGGAACCCTGGTAGCCTATTATTTTCTGGGTTATTCCTTACAATCCTCGATATTACTTGCCAGTATGTTTGCTTCGCATACCCTGTTGGCTTATCCTATAATTAGTAAGCTTGGCATTAGCAAGAACGAGGCAGTAACTATAGCGGTAGGAGGTACTATAATAACAGATACTGCAGCCCTGTTAGTATTGGCAGTTATAACAGGTGGTGCCCGTGGGGAGCTTAATGCAGAGTTCTGGATACGGCTTTCCATATCGTTAGCTATTTTTACTTTTATAGTTTTGTGGGTAGTGCCGCGTGTAAGTAGTTGGTTTTTTAAAACCATAGGTGGTGACGGGGGCTACCAGTTTGTGTTTGTACTGGCAATGGTTTTTGCTTCGGCCTTTATGGCTGAGCTCGCAGGGGTGGAGCCTATTATTGGTGCCTTTCTTGCAGGGCTGGCTTTAAACAGGCTTATTCCACACTCATCGGCTTTAATGAACCGCATTGATTTTGTAGGCAATAACCTGTTCATTCCTTTTTTCCTGATCAGTGTGGGTATGCTGGTAGATCTACGGGTTTTACTGGAAGGGCCGGAAGCGCTGGTAGTGGCCGGAACAATGATTGTAGTAGCAACTTCGTGTAAATGGCTGGCAGCCTTTTTTACCCAAAAGCTGTTTTCTTACTCGACCATTGAGCGAAACGTGATTTTTGGGCTTAGTAATGCACAGGCAGCTGCTACATTGGCTGCAGTGCTTATTGGCTATGAACTGGAGCTATTGGATGAAAATGTGCTTAACGGTACTATTTTGATGATATTGGTTACCTGTCTGATCAGCTCCTTTGTTGCAGAAAGTGCAGGCCGTAAGCTGGCAATTATCGAAAGCAATAAAAGGCCTGATATAAATGATGTGCCTGAGCGGATTCTTGTGCCCATTGCTAACCCTGCCACAATCGAGCACCTCATGGACCTGGCTATTATGATTAAGGAGCCACAGTCTAGCGAGCCTATTTACCCCCTATCGGTTGTAAAAGATGATGAAACGGCCAAAGAAATGCTTATTAGCAGTACCAAGATGCTTGAGAAGGCAATAACGCATGCTTCTGCCACAGATAATGCTGTGCAGGTGGTATCGAGGGTAGATCTTAACATAGCCAATGGTATTACAAGGGCCATAAAGGAGTTGCTTATTACAGAAGTTATTATTGGATGGAACGGTAAAATAAGCGCCCGTGAAAAAGTATTTGGAAGTGTACTCGATAGTCTGCTACAGAGTTCTGAGCAAATGATCATGGTATCTAAAATTGAAATACCTTTAAATACCATGAGGCGGATTGTAGTTGTAATGCCTCCCAATGCTGAAGCAGAAGTAGGTTTCTCGCGGTGGGTACGCAATATAAAAACGCTTTCCAAACAGGCAGGTGCTAAGGTCGTATTTTTTGGGGCACCCAAAGGTATTGTTCATTTAAACTCTAAAGTACAGGCTACCAAGCCTGCTATAGAAGCTACTTACAATGCTTTTGAAGATTGGGAGGATTTCCTGATCCTGTCCAGGGAAGTGACGCCGGACGATTTGTTTATAGTAGTAAGTGCCCGCAGGGGTAGTGTATCGTATAATTTTTACCTGGATCAGGTGCCAAAGCAACTAGCTAAGCATTTTTCTGACACCAACTTTGTAATTATTTTTCCTGAACAGTTTACCTATAAGAACCGCAACCAGCTATAGTAGGAACAAAAAGGCTTCAACAAAAAAGGCTTGCACCAATGTTGGTACAAGCCTTTTTTGTTGAGGGTAATTATATTAAAATTAGTTAGAGCGATATTGTTTTGTAGAATATGCAAGCAGTAAATATTTGCCATCTAGTATGTCGGCATTATCAAAGCCATGCTGATTTATAAGTTCAAAAAGTTCAGTAGTACGCTGGTTGGTTTCATTTAACATGTCGGCCAGTTTCTGGTTAGCATCCATAAGCTGGCTGATAGTATCTTCAAGTTCCTTGTTTTGCCTGAGAAGTTCTGTATTTTGTTGTTCAGCTATTCTGATTATTTCTTCTAAATCTTTTTTCGAGGGCGTCATGGCGTTTAATAGCTATATAATAGTAGTTCGCAAATGTCTTTCTGCTAAAGAGCAGGAATATTGATAATAAAAACACTTATCAGTTCAATAGCAGGCTTGATAGTTGGTCAGTCAAAAAAAGATATTCCAGCCAAAGTAAGTTAGTTCTTTGCTGGTATATTTTATGACTTTTCCGACCTTGCTGATAACTGATTTTTAAGGTTAATTTAATAACCCAATTTTCAACTTTTCAGTGTAAAAAACCACTGCTTTTTTAAGCACTTCTTACTTCAGGCTTATAAATTACTTTTTGTTATGGTTTGCGCTCTGCCAGGGAACTGTATTGGGGATCAGAATGTTATATAACTGTGATAGGAATATAACTTTTTAGTGAAACTGTCATCTTAGTATACTTACCGGCAAAATAATCAGTTGGTATAAAAAGAATTTTTTCAACGAAAACCAGGAGTATTAATGAGATTTACCTTATCAGCCCTTTCTGTTTTAGTAGTACTTTTTTTCAGTCACTTTATGTCGCCTTCTCTTTCTGCCAGCGAAATGCCGGTAGCTGATGATGCAGTTCGTTTAAGTGAACGCCAACAATTTGATTTAAAGATAGAAGAACTGTACGAGCAGTGTGGTCTTAACTCCATTGTTGATCCGGAGGCATTTAGAAATGCAATGGTAGGTTATATAAACCTGAGCCAGGAAAAGCCTTTTGCTAACCGTAATGTAATTACGATTGTGGATTTTAATAAGCCGTCTACCGAAAAACGTTTATATGTAATTGATCTGGCATCAAAAAAGCTGCTTTTTCATACGTATGCAGCGCACGGTAAAAATACAGGCGATAACATAGCGGAAAAGTTCTCTAATACCATGAACTCTAACCAGAGCAGCCTGGGCTTTTACGAAACCTCCGAAACATATACTGGAAAACAAGGTTTTTCTTTACGCTTAAATGGTAGAGAAAGCGGTATAAATAACAATGCTTTAACCAGGGGTATAGTGGTACATGGTGCTCCTTATGTAAGCGAAAGCTTTATAAAAGCTAATGGCCGTTTAGGCAGAAGCCAAGGTTGCCCGGCATTACCTGTAGAGCTTAACGAAAAAATAATTAATGCTATAAAAGGAGGCAGTTGCCTTTATATCAACAAAAAAGATGCTACCTACTCATTAGCGTCTAGTTACTTAAAAGATGATAAAGCTGTAGCTTTCTGGCCTCTTTTGGCAGCCATATAATAGAGTGCTACAAACCATAAAAAAGGCCTGGCAGAGTAAAATCCTGCCAGGCCTTTTTTATGGTTTGTAGTTAATTAATTGCTGCGCACGCGGTTGGCTAACCTGGCCGGTGCCAAATGAATTTGTATGCCTAAAGAGGGTATAAAGGTCCAGCCAGAGAGAGTGGTGGTTTGCTGCCTGAATAACTGGTATGTGCCATAGTTTTGATAAAAGATGGAAAGAGCCGGTACAAAATATACATAGCGGTACCCAAACTTTGCATTGATAAATCCACCCCACGACCCATAATTTTCACGTTCTGTAAAGGGCTCCAGTGGTACACGGTTCATGCCTGCCCGATCTACAATCCTGGCAGGGCGATAACCATATGTAATAAAGCTATGGTTATAGGCTACACCAAATGATAGGTTGCCATATTCTTCTTCGTTTCCAAAAGGTACACTAAATATAAGGGGTATCATAATATCTCTTCTGCGTGCGTGGAAGCCCAATAAGCGCTGAGCTCTACCCATGAGCCATCCTCCTGGCAAGCGTAGTTGCTGGCCGGAGTACTGTAAACCTATACTGCCATGCATGCCTTTGCGGCCTGGGTTTGCCCATGTACCTGTAGAACCCAGAAACTGGTACATAGCGTCTAAAGAGTGAGCGCCTCCCGTATATTTATAGCCTACATCTACACGTTCCAGTAAACCATAGCGTATATAAAAATCATAATTAGGCGTAATAGGATCCAGGGTATAAGCTAGTGCTGCTTCGGCCAGGTCATTAATAGATTCGTCATAATCTATAGTGTCGCGCCTGGACAGCATTTCTATAGAAGAGCGGGTAGCATCAGATATTGAAAATATAGGTTGTGTGGCAATGTTGCCTATCAGGCTTGCACCTACCTTAATTTCCTTATGGGGTGTAACCTTTCCAGATTGATATACAGAACGGGGCGCTGTACAGGAGGTTATTAAAGCAAGTACTGCCATCAGGCTGTATACACAATGCTTTTTTATATTTAAGGCCATAATGCAGATGTATTGTCTGTAATGTGTAAATATTGAGTATAAGTACTAATGAGTTGTATTAATCTTAAGGGAGCTTTACGTAAATATGCTTTAAACAGAGCAGCAAATTAACATTTTTAAATATCACTCTTTACTTTTAGGATATATTATTTGCCAGTACGTACAGGCTTTTGCATTATTGTTTAAAACTTAGTTAGCATGACAAAACCTTCATCTAAAGAATATTTGCTGGGAGCCAGCCAGGCAGAATTAGACAGGCTCCGGTTTCAACATACTGTATGGGGATACCTTACCCGTAGTTTCTGGGACAGGCTACAGGTAAAGCCAGGCTGGCGCTGCCTGGATGTTGGAGCAGGCCCAGGCTTTGTAGCAGTAGATTTATCTGAATACCTTGGGCCTCATGGCGAAGTTACCTTGTTAGAGCCTGCAGAGAACTTTCTGGATTACTTTAGCCATGAAGAAGCACAGAAAATGAAATGCAACTGGAAGTTAATAAAGGGTACAGTAGCAGATGCTACCCTGCCTGTAGAAGAGTATGATTTTATTTTTGTAAGGTGGGTAATAGCTTTTGTAGCAGAGCCCGAAGCGTTTCTGAAAAAACTACTTGCCTCCTTAAAGCCTGGAGGTATAATTGCCTTTCAGGATTATTACTACGAAGGTTTGTCGCTTTACCCTAAAGGAGGCCCTTTTGATGGTATGCCTGATGTAGTAAGGCGCTATTATCACTCAGTAGGTGGTGACCCCTATGTAACAGGTAAACTGCCAGCCTGGTTTAGAAAACAAAGCCTGACAACAATTGATTATACACCCCAGGCCAGGGCAGGAGGGCACGACAGTGACCTGCTTGAATGGGCATACCGTTTTTTCTCTATTCACTTACCACTAATGGCGCAAAAAGGTTTAATTACAGAACAGGAGGCCAGGGAGCTTATTAATGATATGGAGCAGCATAAGCAAAACGAGGATGCTCTTTTCTTTTCTCCTTTACTAATTGATGTAGCCGCCCGTAAGTAGATGTTACAAAGCAGGCTTATCGGGGTTGATCTTAAGCAGGAAGCGCTCTCCGACAAGCTTGTTTATTTCCTGTACTGCTGTTGGCTTGGATTTGATATGACTCAGGGCTTCTTTATAGCTTTTGCGTAATTCTTTTCTTTTTACTGCTTCAAGGTAGCGTCTTATATCTTCTCCACTTTCCAGAATCAGGCCTGGTACTTCTACCAGCTGGTTGCTTTCGTCTTTAGCTACCATGGTAAAGTACGAGGTATTAGTATGTTTGCGCTGGCGGCTTTTTATACTTTCTGCAATTACCCGAATGCCTATTACCAACGAGGTGCGCCCAACATAATTCACCGATGCATACATAGATACAAGGTCGCCTACTTCTACAGGTTGCAAAAAGTCAACATTGTCTACCGATACAGTTACACAGTAGTTTTCTGCATGCCGTGCTGCACAGGCATAGGCCACTTTATCCATCATTGAAAGCAAAATGCCTCCATGGATTTTACCCCCAAAGTTAGCGTATGATGGAACCATTAACTCTGTAATGGTAGTGCGCGAGTAAGATACAGGTTTGTAGTGAGAGGTGTCCATAAAGCTATTTTATAAGGGTTAAAACTCTATTCCATCGTACTTTATCAAATGGGTTTACCCAACTTGCCTGTGGGTCTGTAGACCACCATACCAACACCGCTTTGCCTACCACATGATCTTCGGGCACGAAGCCCCAGAAGCGGGAGTCAAGGGAGTTATGCCGGTTGTCGCCCATCATAAAGTAATAATTTTGTTCAAAAGTATAGTGGTCTGCTTCCTGTCCGTTTATCCAGAGTCTGCTGTTTACAATCTTTACTTGTTCATGCCCTTCATACCAGTTAATAACCTGCTTGTATAAGGCAAGGGTCTTTTCATTTATAGCAATAGTAGCACCCTTGGCGGGTATAACCAAAGGGCCATAATTGTCTTCATTCCAAGCAAAGGCCTCGGTATTCGGAAAAACCTCTTCAGATACCCGCTGAGAGGGATTAAGTACGATCTCAGCCTTAATAATTTCTTCTAACGCTTCTATTTGCTCGGCTATACTTGCTGTAGTAAGGGTAATATAGCCAGCAGGTACAGGTGCATATTCAGTTATACCATATTGCTTGAAAAAATCATCGTCTAAATGGGCGTCTGTGTAAATATAATAGCGGTGTTGTACATGTGGTAATGTAGGTTGCGGTTCATTATTGATAAATACCTTTCCATTTTTAAGGCTCAGGGTATCGCCAGGTAAGCCTATGCATCTTTTAATATAGTGCATTCTTACATCGGTAGGGTGCTCAAGCTCAGCAGGGTAATGAAACACTACTGCATCGTTGCGCCTGATCTGGCTAAAGCCAGGTAAGCGATATCGGGGAAGTTGCAGCCAGTTGAGGTATGAAGGAATGGAAGTGCCCCATATTGTTTGCTGTGTAAAAGGTATTTGCAAAGGTGTTTGAGGAGTGATGGGCCCATAATGTAATTTGCTTACAAACAAGTAATCACCTACCAGCAACGTGCCCTCCATAGAAGGGGTGGGTATGTTAAAAGGCTCAAATAAGATCCAGCGTATCAATGAAGCAGCTATAATAGCAAACAGCAAATCCATGCGCAGGCGTTTTGTGGCCGGCTGTCTTTCTTTGCCAGTGTTATGATCTTTATTATTTGTTTGTTGAGCAGAGTATATACTTTCGGTGGGTTGTTGTGGCATACATTTTATTTTAACACAGGCTGTATAGCTAACGATGGCTTAAGGCTATATAGTGCCTACTGTGCCCTGCCAGCACTAAAGCCTGCAATAGGGTGGTAATGGGTGTTGCCATCTACATAATATCGTAATAGCGCTTGTCCTTTATACCGTACAGGTGCTTTTTGTATAGTTCCTGGCGGCCGGTCAGGAGTTTCATAGCTGGTTTCTTCAACAGGGTCTGGTTGCCTTGTTCGGTTGGTGGCTCTTAAAACAAGCGTATCATTTTGAGAAATAACCAGATCTCCATCTGCCAGGGCAGTTTTACTCACTTTTATGGGATAGCCTTCATTACGTATCCATACTGTATCAAAAGCTAGTTTCTCGGTAGTAGTAATATGTATTTTAAAGTTATAATGGCTTACAGGCTTGCTTTGCCCGGCCTCCTGCTCCTGAAAGCTACGCGCTTCCAGCATTTCAAAATATTCATTAGTAGAAGGCAGGTAAGCCGCGCCACATCCTGATAAGAGCAACAGGCACAAAATGTATCTCATGTTTTTTTGGTTTAAAGCAGAAGAGTCTGTTAAGCTATACATGGCATGTACCGTACAGCAATAAAAAGTATCAGCAACCGGGTAATACAACTGTAAAACGTAAACCCTGCAACTACGGATGCATGTTAGCCAGATTTTGCATAAAATAAAGAACGGGCCTTTGTTATAGTAGCAGCGTAACCATTTCATTATGAAAACGGCTGGTGCCTCTATTTCGTAGCAATTATAAAGGCTTAGCCTTTTTGTAATCTGCCTATATACAAACAAGCCCTCTTTAGGTAGAGGTAAAAGGTTTTGTTTACCGATAGCTTTATACTACAGGTCCGGATCGTGCACTGCTGTGTAGCTTTGTGCATTTAAAAATTATACTATGAGCAAATATCTGAAGGTTCTTATTATAGAAGATTCAGAGGATGATGTTTTACTTATCCTGCAGGCATTAATGAAAGGTGGCTGGCAGCCTGACCATACCGTTATAACTACAAATGGGGAGTTTACAAAAGTAGTACATGCACAACCCTATGATATTATTTTATGTAGCCTTGAGCTTTCGCAGTTTCAGGTACAGGAAGCCATAGCCTTTTTAGAAGAGTCTGGTAAGGATATTCCTGTTATTGTTCTATCTGATGAGGCAGATGAAGAAGCTGCTGTAGAAATGATGCGGTTAGGGGCGAGTGATTATCTTGCTAAAGAAAAACTGGCTAAGCTTCCTTTACTGGTAGACAGGGAAGTGAAAGATGTGCAGGTAAGAGCTCAAAAAAGAGAAGCCGAGGCTGCAACCACCAACCTGCTTAAAGATCTTACAGAGCTTAAAACAGCCTTGGATCAATCTGCACTGGTTAGCATTACTGATACAGAAGGCCATATAGTGTATATAAATGAGCGGTTTTGTGCATTAAGTGGCTATTCAGCAGATGAACTGATAGGGAAAGACCATCGGATTTTAATTTCAGATGAGCACCAGGGGGAGGTTTTTGAACAGCTCTGGAAAACCATTAGCAGTGGTCAGGTATGGCGTGGGGAGCTTAAAAACAAAGCTAAAAATGGGGAGTATTATTGGGTAGACACTGTGATCTCTCCTATTTTAAATGAGTGCAATCAGCCTAAACAATACCTTGCCATTAGAAGTGATATAACCAGGCGCAAGCAATATGAGCAGGAGCTAATTGCTGCAAAAGAAGCTGCAGAAGCTGCCAGCAAAGCCAAAAGCTCTTTTATGGCTAACATGAGCCATGAAATCAGAAACCCGATGAATGGCATAATGGGTATGAGTAATATGCTGAGTCGTACAGAACTTAACCCTACGCAGCGTAAATACCTAAGCCTTATTCAGCTATCATCCGATAAATTGCTTGGTATTATAAACGAGATTCTTGACTTCTCTAAAATTGAATCGGGTAGGGTAGAGCTTGCTACTACAGAATTTAAGGTTGATAAGTTTATGGAAGACATTATTATGCTTAACCAGAATTATGCTGCTGAAAAAGAGCTACAGCTTACCTATTCTGTTGCCGCTTGTGATAGTAACATCCTGATAGGTGATGTAGACAGGCTTAGGCAGATATTACTTAACCTTATACAAAATGCGATTAAGTTTACCGATATGGGTTTTGTACGGGTAACTGTAAGTGGCCAAAGGCACTCGGCTAATAAATGTATTACCCGTTTTGATGTACAGGATAGCGGCATAGGTATCAACCCAAAGGAGTATGAACAATTATTTAAGCCTTTTTACCAGGTAGATAGCTCTACAACTAAAAAATTTGAAGGTACTGGCCTTGGTTTAGCAATTGTAAAGCGCCTTATTGAAATGATGAACGGGAAAATTACCATAGAAAGTGAACCTGGTACTGGTAGTACTTTTAGTGTGGAAATACCTTTTGAAATACCTGAACATGCCCAAAAAAGTGGTAGTAATGAGTTTACCGGTGAAGCCGTGACCATACAAACTGCTAATAAGGCTCAAACGGTTTTGGTGGTTGAAGATAATGCTATTAACCGCATGCACATGGCTTTACTGTTAGGCGATGCTGGCTTTGATGTTAAAGAGGCTTCTAATGGTAAAGATGCTTTGGAATTTTTTAAAACCAACCGGGTAGACCTGGTAGTAATTGATGGACAAATGCCTGTAATGGACGGTTTTATGGCTGTAAAGCAGATGCGCGAAATAGAAAAAGAATTTACAGGCCAAAAAGACAGGCTAAGGCATGTGCCTATTATTGCACTTTCCGGATATACGAACGCCAGCGACAAAGATAAATTTTATGCCGCTGGCGTAGATGATTTTGTTGCTAAGCCCGTTGTGGAAGCCGACTTATTTGATAAGATCAATGCGCTGATGCAAGGTAGTCTGTAATATACTGCTACTAAAGCGTTTCGATATGCCGCATTAGCTCGCTCAGATATTTGGCATCTGTTTCATCAAAGTCATTTAATTGATCACTGTCCACATCCAGAACAAGAAATACCTCTTCCTGGCGGAAAGCGGGCAGCACTATTTCAGATTTAGAAGCAGAACTGCAGGCAATATGCCCCGGAAAAGCTTCTACATCTGGTACTAGAATAGTTTCTTTGCGGGTATAAGCTGCTCCACATACGCCTTTATGAAAAGGAATACGTGTACAGGCTACCGGCCCCTGGAAAGGCCCCAAAACCAACTGGTTTTCCTTTACCAGGTAAAACCCTACCCAAAAAAAGCCTAAGCCTTCTTTTAACGCTGCGCTAATGTTAGCCAGGTTAGCTGTTAAGTCTGTTTCGCCTGTAGTTAAGGCCTTTATTTGAGGTAACAGCGATTCGTACTTTTCTGCTTTTGTACTTCCGCTTATTAAAATAGATTCTGCCATATCAAATGTTTTTTTATGCACAATAGCAGCACCAATTAACAGCTGCTATATGGCAGGCCAAAGGTACGCTAAGCTTTTATAAACAACCAAATCTTGTAGGGCTTACGTTCGATTATTGGTTAATTATTACGGATAATATAGAGCTTGTCTTCAAATAGGGTAGTAAACTTATGCTGCTGTAAATGCACTTTGGGTGCATCAATGCCGGCAGGAAAATGTACCGGGCCAACAAATATTCGCATTTCGTCATACAGCTGCCTGTCAATAAGGGTGTTTAGTAAAAAGCTGCCTCCTTCTACCAATACAGAGCCAATTTTACGTTTATACATGTCTGTTATCACATCATCAATAACATGGGCACCTGGTTCTATGTATACATAGGTTAGGTGGTTGCTATGGGCTTCTTCTTTTACATGATTGTAACATATGGTAGGCTGGCTACCATCAAACAGGTTAAGGGATGCAGGTAAAGTAAGGTTGCGGTCTATAACAATCCGTATAGGATTCTTACCACTCCAGTCGCGTGTGTTAAGCCGGGGGTTATCGTAAGCGGCTGTCTGGCGGCCTACCATAATGGCATCTTCTTCTGCCCGCCACTTATGCACAATTTTGCGCGATAAGGGAGAGCTTATCCACTTGGAGTCAAAGTTTTCTCGTGCAATAAAGCCATTATTGGTTTGGGCCCATTTCAATATAATGTAAGGGCGCTTTTTCTCCATAAAGGTAAAAAAACGCTTGTTTAGCTCCCGGCCTTCGTCTGCCAGCACTCCAGTAATAACCTCTGTGCCTGCATCAGTTAACTTAGTTATGCCTCTTCCTGAAACAAGAGGGTTAGGGTCAGTATTGCATATTACTACTCTTTTTATGTTATGCTCAATTAACAGGTCAGCACAGGGCGGTGTTTTACCATAATGGGAGCAAGGTTCCAGGGTTACATATAGCGTGGCTCCTGCTAAAAGGCTTTTATCTTCTACACTTTGTATAGCGTTTACTTCAGCATGTGGGCCTCCCCAGGCTTTATGCCAGCCTTCGCCAATAATACGGCCTTCATGCTCTATTACACAGCCAACCATAGGGTTAGGGCTAACTCTTCCTTTTCCAAGGCTGGCTAGCTCCAGGGCACGATTCATTAAAAGCTCTTCTGTTGCTACTGCAGGCATAAATCCTTAAATTAAATGTGTTGGGTAGCTTTACTGTAAACAATCAATAGTAAAACAAAAGCCCGCAAATTACAATTTATTTACTGTTTACTAAAAGGGCACTACCAAGGTTCTGCATTGTGTATATGATAGTGTGCTTGTTTTTGTAGATTTAGCTATTTTTGGTAAATGATCAATAACCCAACTTCTAAAGACCTGCTGAGGCAGTGTAGTGTAAGCCTTTCTTCGCTTTATACCGAACAGGAAAGCCGAAGCATTGCTTTTCAGTTAATTGAGCACCATTTAGGCTTTCGTAATGCAGAAGTGCTTGCAGATAAAGCCATACGGCCCGAGCAGCAAGAAGCACTAGTACAGTTGGGTAAAGATCTGGAAAGAATAATAGCCGGAGAGCCTTTGCAATATGTACTAGGCGAGGCTGAGTTTTGGGGTTTGCCTTTTAAAGTAAACAGCCATGTACTAATACCGCGGCCAGAAACAGAAGAGTTGGTGGCTCTTATTTTTAGAGAGCATGCTGCAGCAAAGCCAGAGAAGGTACTGGATATATGTACAGGTAGTGGTTGTATTGCTATTGCCTTAAAGCACCAGTTACAGCATGCTACCGTTTGGGCCTTGGATGTAAGTACGGAGGCCTTACGTGTGGCCCGGGGCAATGCTGTGGTTAATGGTACAGAAGTAGAGTTTTTGCACGTAGACATTTTACAGGCAACCGCAGATGAGCTTCCTGGCATGCTGGATATTATAGTAAGTAACCCACCGTACGTAACAGATGCAGAAAAGGCCCTGATGAAAGACAATGTCCTTCTTCATGAGCCTCATCTGGCATTATTTGTAAGTGATAAAGAGCCGCTGCTTTTTTATTCTGCTATTACGCAGTTGAGCCGTAAGCTACTAAAAAAAGGGGGTAGTATTTACTTTGAAATAAATGAGCAATTTGGAGCAGAAGTGGTTAATCTTCTAAGCGATCAAAACTTTTGCCAGGTCATGCTCCATAAAGATCTTTCTGGCAAAGACAGAATTGTAAAGGCCGTTTGGCCAGGTTAAAAATCAAATGTGCCCGGTTTAATTTCCAGACGCAGCACTCCATCAATCATCCAGCAATTCTGGAAGGGAGCCTCCGTTTGTTTGGAAAGTGAAAAAATAAACCCGGCTTTTTCTCCATCGCGGTCGGTAAGCACCACAATTTGCTGTGCAAGGTCGTCTTCTATATGAATATCATCTGCACAGTAGTTCTGGAAATTGATCAATACCGCGTAAAGTGGATTTTTGATCAATGATTTGTACTTTTCCAGCGGGCCGGTTACCTCTTTATTGCCAGGTGAGGCAAAATTAAAGGCTACCTCTATACCATCATCGTCTTCGTTGTTGAACTGCAGTGCTTCTAATTGAAGCGCTACTACCTCATCCGGACTAAAATCTGGCGATGGCATGGGTAAATCTATAGTTCTATTGCTTATATTATTGGTTTCGTGTCTCATAGCGATATTTAAAAAAGTACATTATGGCAATGTAAAATACGCAAGGGTCTAGGTAATAGGAAACGGGTAATGGCAGACTACAGTTTTAGAATTGTGCAATAAATAAATAAAGTGAGTTACATCTGGGTGGATTTTTTATGTAATATCAAAAAATATTTACTTTAAATACCTGTAAGGCACTTATCAGATCAAAAAAGAAAATCTCTCTATAAAACAGCTTTACAGAGAGATTTGGCAGGTAACCTGCTGTATCAAGCCTTTATTAGAAAGGTAAGGTATCGTCAGGCATATCAGAAGCAGATACTTCAAAAGAAGAACCCCATTCTGGGCTGGCTGTTTCAGTTTGTCTGGGAGCCGGAGCTGCCTGGCCGCCTGGCATTACTCTCCACGCTTTTAAGTCGGTGTACCAACGGCCGTTATACTCTCTTGATTCTACATCAAAAGAAACTTTAATATCTTCACCTGGACGCATTGTTTTAAGAGTAGCAGCTTTTTCGCCCCATGCTGTAAAACATACTTTTTTAGGGTATTGATCTGTAGTTTCTACTACAAACTCCTGTTTGGTCCAGGTGCCATTGCGACCTTGCCCACTCACCTCGGGGGCTACCTGAAATAATTTTCCGCTAAGTTCAAAGCTCATATGTACTGATAATAAATGTATAGGTTTGGGCCTTCAGGCCTTAGATTTACAACAATGTAATTGCAGAAACAGGTTCATGGCCTTGTGTATAAAAGCAAAAATGAATCCTTTGTGTTATAAAGCAAGCCACAAATCTAATCAATTCGCTTTCCTTGTCAAACTCATGGGCCTGCTTTTGCGAAAGGTCCTCTTAAAATACAAAAGCCTTGCGTGGGCAAGGCTTTTGTAGGCTTTTTATGCTGAAAAATTAAAAGTTGTGTACTCGCTGAGCTATATTCCAACGTAAGCCTGCAGAGGTATAAAGCGTGCGGCTATTGCGCTCTGGTAGTTCACTTTCTTTGTTGCGTACTACCTGGCTCAGGTCAATAAACAGGTTATGACGCACTTGATAAGAAACTGTTAAGTCGCCAGACATTACTGTTGTAGCTATACCCTGCCCTATGTAGTTTCCATATTCCTGCCTAGTGGTTCCAGAGCCACGCAGGTTATAGCTTATTGTTGGGTTAGTGCCCCAGTTACTGTTATTGCTATCTTCTCCGTAGTACAAATGCATAGCCCTTGCAACAATATTAAGCCTGTTCAGCGGCTGGTAACGTACAATACCTATAAACTCTTTAAAGTTGCCTCCTCTGGGGTGTGCCAGTGGCTGTTGATAATGAGTATAGCTGGTAGCATTATCAAAATGGCTATACATATATGGGCGCGACATGTTGTACTCTCCCTGCAAGTCCAGGTTGCGTATGCCTAATACATCTATATATTTAAAGCCTGCCTGTACTGCATACTTATTGCCCCACCAACCATCGCGGGCTACAACTTCTTTCAAGTAAAATTCGTCCAGAGCCAATTGTCCATAAAACTGTACATGGCGCATAAAATTCCATTTAGCATCCATGCCTAGCAAAGCATTGTCCGGGCTGCCCAATTGTTGCTCTACTGAGCGGTAAAAAATAATGGGATTAAGGTAGTTTAAATCAAAGCTGCCTCGTACCTGGTTGTCTTTGCGTGCAAAAACCACTGTTTCAAAAATACCAATGTTAAAGTTTTTACCTAAGTTGAGGCTTAGATGGTGCATAGCCATAAACTTCCTGTCAAACTCGGTATTACCTCTTAAGCCACTGCCTGTGTTGTCAAGATCGCCTGTCATTTGGGTAAACAGGTTTGTGTAGTTGAACTTCCACACTCTTGTACTGGCTTTTAAGAACAGGTAGTTGCTGGCATAGTCTGAAAGGATCATGGAGCGGTAACCATTTCCTATAAATTGTTTATCGTGCCCAAACTGCAAGCCAATATTTTTAGTAGGATTTACAGTAATATAACCCCTGGCCGTAAAAAAGTCTACACCCCCGTTGGTTTTAAAGCTTTTCCAAAAGCCTTCGCCAGGTACTGCAGACTGGTAGCGGGTCATCTGTTGAACATAGCCTGGAAAAAGAGCTTGGTTTTCAGATACAAATGTGTAAAAGCCCACCTTTTCATTGATCATGCCCCTTAGTTCTACACCTCGTGTATTAATATAGCGCTTGGTTTCTTCGCCATTTTCATGCCCTAATTGCAAATGTAGCACTGGGTTGATATGCAGGTTCAGGTCTTCGTTACGGAAGTGGTACAGGTCAGATTTTTTCTGGTAGAAATGCCTGAGTATAGGGTGCTCACTATCACTAGTTTCTTTCTGGCTCCATTCGTGGTTATCATCACGTAGATATTGGAGGTTAAAGCGATCCCGATGGTTTAGCCTGAGTAATGAGTCGGCTTCTACCCGGTTTACCAGACCAACAATAGCTTTGCGTTCATAAGGCCTCCACGAAGAGTGGAATCCATCTGCTACACGGCCACTCTTAATTTCATAGCGGTCTACAATGTGGTAGTAATCCTGGTTAAGAGGAGCGTAAACACTTTGTGCCCAAAGCATTGACGCCTGGAGCAATAGAAGCGAGCTTAAGTAGATTTTTTTCATGTAAAGTCAAGAGAATGGGCAAGTTAGCAAAGTTTGTGGTTTGTTTCAAATAGGTTGAAACAAAAAAAATGCAGCACCTTTTCCAGATGCTGCATTTTTTAAGTTGTATTTAGGCTTTATAAAATAGCCATTTTGATAGTTCTCTGTAATTGACCTTTTTACCATACAACAAGATACCTACTCTGTATATTCTTGCTGCAAACCAGGTGGTGCATAAAAAACCTACAATAAGTAGCCCCATTGCCAAAAGAAGTTCATGCGTTGGCACTCCAAAAGGAAGGCGTACCATCATTACAATGGGTGATGTAAAAGGTATGATGGACATCCAGAAAGCAAGTGGTGAGGTAGGGTCACGTACTACGATCTGTGCCACCAGGAAGCCAATTACCAGCGGTATAGTTATAGGGAACATAAACTGCTGCGTATCTGTCTCATTATCTACAGCAGCACCAACTGCAGCAAATAAAGAACCATACAGCAGGTAGCCGCCCAAAAAGAAGAACAGGAATATAGCTGCTATTTTAGGGAGGTTTATAGTTTTGATGCTGTCAACAAACTGCATCAGTTTACCTGTAGACTCATCAATTTCAGCCCTGTCGCTATCGGCCAGGTCGTCCATAGATACCATAGTGGTAGGTGTAGAATCTTTTAAGAAGGTAGCATTGGCAGCAGTCTGTATGCTAAAGGTAAGCACGATCCAGAGCAGGAATTGTGTAAGACCAACAAGCGCAATACCTAATATTTTACCCATCATAAGCTGGAAAGGCTTAACTGATGAGATAACTACTTCAATAATACGGTTTGTTTTTTCTTCAATAACTCCACGCAATATCTGTACACCATACAAAAAGATAAAGAAATAGATAAGTAGGGCAGAAACAAAGCCTACCGCGGTGGCAGCGCCTGCACTGCTATCTTCTTCTCCTACTTCGCTAAACTTTTTAGTATCAATGGTAATATTGGTTTTTATACCTGCCAATACTTCCTGGTCAATACCTGTGGCTTTAAATTTCAGCTGTTCTACCTCATTACGGATCATCCGTTCAATGCCCAATTGGGTTTCCAGACCAATACTGTTTTTAGAGAACATTTTAATGCCCTGAGGTTTATCCAGGTTTAGTTCCGGTATATACAGTAATGCATGATTATCGCTGGCTCGGTAATTTTTTTGTGCTTCTTCTAGCGAGGTGTGTACATAAATAAAAGAAAGATTCTTGTTTTCCTTTAGTTTTCCCCTAAACAGACCACTTTCATCCAATACTTCAATGGTTTTATGATTATCGGTAGTAGTAGCGATCCAGGCAGGTATTACCAGCATAGCGGCAAACAAAAGAGGTCCGATGATGGTCATTACCAGGAATGATTTTTTCTTTACCCGGGTAAGATATTCGCGGGTAACGATTAAGGCAATTTTGTTCATGCAAATAGGTTTTTGCTGTTTCTGGTTTGTTGATAGGAGGCTCCATTAAGTACACAAAAGTGTACTATTAAATTCCCTCCTTGTGTAATAAAGTTAAGGTAGAGCGGCTTAATGAGCCATTACTTCTACGCCACGTACTTTGGCAATAAATATATCATTAATGCTTGGTATGCGCTCCTGAATGTTATGGATCGCTACTTGTGGCATTAACTCTGCAATAAGACGATTTGCCGATGTATCATGTGGAGCATGGATACGGGCCGTAAAATGCTCGTTAGGGTGATGTTCTACAGATAAAATGCGAAAATCGTCAGACAAGCCCAGTATCTGGCCTTCGCCCTCTACAATATAAGTGTTGCTACGGTACTGGTTCCTGATCGATTTAGTAGTGCCCTGTAAAATAGCCTGCGAATTATTGATAAGTGCAAAATGATCGCATAGTTCTTCTACTGTTTCCATGCGGTGAGTAGAGAAGATAATAGTACTGCCTTCCTCACGTAGTTGCAGTATTTCGTTGCGGATCAGGCTTGCATTGATAGGATCAAAGCCAGAAAAAGGTTCATCTAAGATAATAAGCTCAGGCTTGTGCAGCACAGTAGCAACAAACTGTATTTTCTGCTGCATACCTTTGGAAAGATCTTCAACATTTTTATTCCACCAGCTTTGTATTTCAAACTTGCGGAACCAGACTTTCAGTCTTTCCAAGGCCTGGTCTTTAGATAGACCTTTAAGTTGTGAAAGGTATAAAAGCTGCTCGCCCACCTTCATTTTCTTGTAAAGACCTCTTTCTTCGGGTAGATAGCCCATACGGGCAATATGCCTGGGGTTTAATTTTTCGCCATTAAACAGAACCTCGCCACTGTCAGCACCTGTAATCTGGGTAATAATCCTGATCAGAGAGGTTTTACCCGCTCCGTTGGGTCCTAATAAACCATAAATACTACCCTTGGGTACCTCCAGGCTCACATTAGATAAAGCTTGGTGGTTAGAGTAGCGTTTTGATACGTTTTTGACTTCAAGGATATTTGACGGCATAGTTATAAGGTTGCGATCTGAGAAAACTATTATAAGCGTTGATATTAGAACGCTGATTTATAGGAGTTTGTCCTTTAATGTAGTAAAAAATATTGTTTTTTATTATAAGTAGTGTATGTGTACACTTAGTTCAAATGTAATTTATTTTTCTAAAATAATAACCAGGGTACTTTAGCTTTAAAATTGAAGATATTTTACTCCAATTGTAAATATTCATCAATTACGGTATAAATTGTTTCCAACTCCTGGCTCTTAATGGTATAGGGAGGTAAAATATAAATTACATTTCCCAACGGACGCAGAAGTATGTTTTTATTTAAAAAGTAACTATATAAGTGATGCCTGGCTTCATTAAAGTAAGAAGTAGGAGAGGCGGTATGTGTTTCCAGAGCCAGAATCGTGCCTAAGGTACGTACAGCCTTCACTCTTTTATAAGAAGCAATGCGCCCTGCAAATTGTTTATGTAAATGGCTTATAGTAGCAATTTGCTCCTTACAGGCTGGTGTTAACAAAAGATCCAGGCTGGCGTTGGCTGCAGCACATGCTATAGGGTTCGCTGTAAAAGAATGTCCATGAAAAAAGGTCTTAAGTAAATCTGAAGAACGGTAGGCTTCTATAATGGCTTCTGTACAGCTGGTTACTCCTAAAGGTAATGTACCCCCTGTAAGGCCCTTGGATAAGCAGACAATATCGGGCTGCTGCTCTGCATACTCACTGGCAAACAGCTTGCCTGTGCGGCCAAAGCCTGTCATTACCTCATCGGCTATGCATATAATTTCATGCTGATGCGCTATTTGTAACAGGCTGTTTAACACCTCCGTGCTGTAAAAACGCATACCTGCCGAGCCTTGCACCAGGGGTTCGTAAATAAATGCAGCTACAGATCCGGTAGCTGCTAATTCTGTAAATGTAGCTATAACCTCCTCCTGGTTTAAGGCATCCGGAAAAGGCAGGAACTCTACATCAAATAAATAAGGAGCAAATGGATTGTTAAAAGGGTTGCGGTCGCCTACAGACATAGCCCCAAAAGTATCGCCATGGTACGCACCTTCAAGAGCTACTACTTTAGGTTTGCGTATGCCTTTATTGTACCAGAACTGAAAAGCCATTTTGAGCGCTACTTCTACTGCAGTACTGCCGTTGTCAGAATAAAATATTTTACTTTGGTTGGAAGGCAAAATATCAAGCAGGCGCCTGGCCAGTGTAATGGCCGGCTCATGGGTAAAACCTGCAAATATAACATGCTCCAGGTTGTTAGCCTGATGTGCTACTGCTGCTGCAATGTGTGGATGGCTATGGCCGTGCAGGTTTACCCACCACGAGGAGATGGCATCCAGTATATTTCTGCCATCTGCGGTGTGTAAGTAAACACCCTTTGCTTCTTTTACCATTAATGGAGCCAGAGAGCCTACAAGCGGGGTAAAGGGGTGCCAGATATAAGCATGATCCTGCTGGCTTAAGAGTTGAAAATCGTTAGAAGGGTGTATAGAATTCACAGTTGGTAATAAATGGCTAATAAAAATGTGCTGCTTACAAAGCCTGCAGGTTAGTATTTAAGCGTTGTGCATAATAGGCTACAACTTCAGGATTTATTTCTTGCTCTTGTTTAATATGTAGCAAACAAGGGTGGCCGGAATAATGCAGAATAATATCCATTGAATCTTTGTTGAGAGGTCCGTTAAAGATTATGCCTTTTACAGGTACTTCTCTGCGCTTAAGCTCCTGTATGGTAAGCAGGGTATGGTTAATGCTACCCAGGTACAGGTTGGCTACTAGTATGACCGGTGCCTGCAGGTGGCTGGCCAGGTCTATTACAAAGTGTTGCTTGTTTAAAGGTACCAGAACGCCTCCTGCGCCTTCTATAACGAGGTGTTTGCGGGTGTCGGGCAATTTAATGTGTTGTATGTCTATTTCAATACCTTCCTGTGCGGCTGCAGCATGTGGCGACATAGGAGCTTTAAGTAAATAGGCTTCCGGGTGGTAGGTAGAGGTTGTGCTGCCCGCTAGGGCAGAAACAGTATCGGTATCGCGGGGTAATCCTGCCTGGATAGGTTTCCAGTAATCGGCCTGTAGGGCTTTTACAAGAATAGCACTTACCAGTGTTTTGCCGCTATCGGTTCCTATGGCTGTAACAAAGTATTTCATGCGTATAAAACTAGCCCCAAATTTATGCTTAATTTTTTTGTAAAACGGGCAGGTGCCTTTGCTTTTCCGAAATCTTTAGATAGTTTTGTAGCCTAATCACCGTGTAATGCCCAGATGGCGGAATCGGTAGACGCGTTGGTCTCAA